>Ga0196965_1000744_pt1 | contig 15812 bp, 13 predicted proteins | sample S1_20metaG_FD_148668 | JGI IMG/M metagenome (GOLD analysis project Ga0196965, IMG submission 148668) | Soil microbial communities from Anza Borrego desert, Southern California, United States - S1_20 | ecosystem: Environmental > Terrestrial > Soil > Desert | place: USA: California | collected... | reverse complement strand
GTTAGTTATTGTAAAAAGAAGATACGACGGAGTTGTAAGCCGCGGTATATTTAAAGGGCGTGATGTTAAAGTTAAGTCACAATTTGAACTGCGTCATAAGGATTTTGTTATATCGAAACGTCAAATTGTTCACAATGCGTGCGGGATTGTACCAAGAGAATTGCACGGCACAATTGTCTCAAATGAGTACTGCGTTTTTACTCCCCAAAAAAACTTAGATATTTTATATTTCAATTATTTCTGTCACCAACCAATAGTTAGCCAAAGCTTTTTTCAATCAAGCATCGGTGTTCATATTGAAAAAATGTTGTTCAAGGTTCCGACTTGGCTTAAACACAGATTCTACTTCCCCTCGCTCCTCGAACAACAAAAAATCGCCTCCTTTCTATCAGTCGTCGATGAAAAGATCCGTCAGCTTACGCGGAAGAAGGAGCTGCTGGAGCAATACAAAAAAGGCGTGATGCAACAGATCTTCTCACGTAAGCTCCGCTTCAAAGATGAAAATGGAAAAAATTATCCGGAGTGGGAGGAGAAGAGGTTGGGGGAAATGGCGGAGTTATTGAAAGGTAAAGGAGTCTCAAAGAAGGATGTTGATAAAGATGGCGCAACTCCCTGTGTGTTGTATGGTGAATTGTATACGCGATACCAAGAGGTTATAGATGAAGTTGTCTCTAAGACGAACGTTCCTCAGAAGGATTTAGTAATAAGTAAGGCGAACGATGTTATTATTCCATCTTCAGGCGAAACTCAAATCGACATTGCAACAGCATCGTGTGTATTGCGTAACGGAATTGCACTCGGCGGTGACTTGAACATCATTCGCTCTGACATTAACGGCGTATTCCTATCGTATTATCTGAATCAAGAGAAGAAAGTTGACATTGCAAGGATGGCGCAAGGTAACGCGGTGGTACATTTATATAATAGCCAGCTACAACATCTGCGAATCCAGATTCCCTCTAAGTCCGAGCAACGGCAAATTGCAGAAATGCTTGCAGGTATCGATAGGAGGATACGGAACCTTGAAAAGACAATAGAACAAACACAAACATTCAAGAAGGGATTGTTGCAGCAGATGTTTGTGTAATTGTCTGAACTGTGATTTTGGTGATTATTATGATGGATATGATTAAATGCAATGAACTTCGATAAGGACGAAATCAAGGTAATCTTATTGTCTGAACTGGGATTTTTAGGATTAAAGGATTAATAGGATTGAAATACAGAAATACAGAATGCAGAAAGGCAGAATGCAAGCTATGGAAGTTAGAAATCACGGTAATCCCATAAATCCCAAAAATCATGGTTCAGATAATTGTCTGAACTGTGATTTTGATGATTTGTATGATGAATATGATTAAATGCAATGAACTTCGATAAGGACGAAATCAAGGTAATCTTATTGTCTGAACCGGGATTTGTAGGATTAAAGGATTAATAGGATTGAAATACAGAAATACCGAATGCAGAAAGACAGAAATACAGAATACAGAATGCAGGCTATGAAAGTTAGAAATCATGGTAATCCCATGAATCCCAAAACTGTCTGAACTGAGATTTTGGTGATTATTATGATGGATATGATTAAATGCAATGAACTTCGATAAGGACGAAATCAAGGTAATCCCATTGTCTGAACTGGGATTTTTAGGATTAAAGGATTAATAGGATTGAAATACAGAAATACAGAAATACAGAATGCAGAAAGACAGAATGCAAGCTATGGAAGTTAGAAATCACGGTAATCCCATAAATCCCAAAACTGTCTGAACTGTGATTTTGATGATTACTAGGATGAATATGATTAAATAAATGCAATGAACCCCGATTTAGTGAAATCACGGCAATCCAATGAATCAAAAGAATCATAGTTCAGACATCATAAAGGCAGAGTACAAAGACTCCGACCTTACTTCTAAGATCATCAAGTGTGCTATGATTGTCCATTCGACATTAGGTAACGGTTTTCAAGAGATAATATATCAGCGGGCCCTTGCTCTTGAGTTGGCATCGGCGGGTGTTTCGTTTGAACGTGAATTTGAGATGCCCATATTCTATCGCAGTGAGCATATTGGTACGCGTCGTGTCGACTTTCTTGTAGAAGGACGAGTATCAGTGGAACTGAAGGCATTAACAAAGCTTGAAGACGTGCATCTGGCGCAGGCTATTAATTATCTCGAAGCATACAACATAGAAATCGGCTTGCTTATTAACTTCGGCGAGCGATCACTTAATTTTAAGAGATTAACGAACAAGAAATACAAAGTCTGAACCAGGATTCATTGGATTAAAGTGAATAACAGGATTTGAAATGCAAAGAGTGGAGATTAGATAATCATGGTAATCCCAATAATCCCAAGAATCACGGTTCAGACAATTAACTGAATGGCACAATCCGAAGCCATATTAGAAAAAGAACTCCTCGCCCAACTCCAGGGTATGGGTTACAATTTCGTGCGTATTCACGATGGACAAACATTTATTGCCAACCTTAAGGCGCAGCTCGAAAAATTTAATAACAGTACTTTTTCACAAAAGGAGTTCGATGCCATTCTGAATCACCTTGCCAAAGGCAACGTCTTTGATAAAGCCAAAATACTGCGCGATCGTTTTCACCTCGTCAAAGAGAACGGCGAAGCATGCTATGTACGTTTCTTCAATAGCGAAGACTGGAATAAAAATCTTTTCCAGGTAACAAACCAGGTACAACAGGAAGGAACGTTCATGAACCGTTATGACGTAACCATTCTCGTAAACGGCTTGCCATTGGTGCAGATAGAGCTCAAGCGTCGCGGCATGGAGATCAAAGAGGCGTTCAATCAGATCAACCGTTATCAGAAACATTCGTTCTGGAGCAATCACGGATTGTTTCAGTATGTACAGATCTTCATCATCAGCAATGGCGCGAACACAAAGTACCTTGCTAACAACGAGCTGCAGTCCGTGCTTCAGACCTTTTATTGGACTGACGTCAACAATAAACGCATTACCGACCTGCCTGCATTTGTCAAAGAATTTTTGCACATCGGTCATCTTGGAAAGTTCATCGCACACTATGTCGTTATGAACGAAGTATTTCGCAGCATGATGATCCTGCGTCCCTACCAGTACTTTGCATGCGAGGGGATCGTCGCGCAAGTCATTTCCGGAAATGGCAACGGCTACATCTGGCACACAACGGGCTCTGGAAAAACACTCACTTCATTCAAGGCGAGTCAGATCATCATGAATCTTCCTGAGATCTACAAAGTAGTGTTTGTTGTTGATCGCAAGGACCTCGACTACCAGACGATGGAGGAGTTCAACCGTTTCAAGGAAGGCAGCGTCACGGCAACGGCAGACACAACCAAACTGGTGGAACAGTTCACTGACGCAACACGACTGATCGTCACAACGATCCAGAAGCTGAACAACGCCATCAATCGCGGGAACTATGAAAAGAAGCTCAGGACTTTACGCGATAAGAAAATAGTTTTCATTTTCGATGAATGTCACCGTAGTCAGTTCGGCGACGTGCATAAACGCATCACAGAATACTTCACCAATCACCAGCTTTTCGGTTTTACCGGCACGCCGATCTTCGCCGCCAACGCGAGCAAGAACGATTTGGGTAAACGCACTACCGCAGATCTCTTTGAAAAGTGTCTTCATAAATACGTGATCACCGATGCCATCCGCGATCAGAATGTATTGCGTTTCGGCGTCGAGTACATCGGACGCTACAGGCAGAAGGGTAATACCCTTGTGGATATTGAAGTCGAAGATATCGATCGTCCGGAAGTGTTGAACTCGGATGACCGCCTGGAGAAGATAACGGACTACATTATCAAATACCACAACCAGAAAACATTCAACAAACAATATTCAGCGCTCTTTGCCACCAGCAGCATCGACAATGTGATCAAGTATTACGAGCTGCTGAAAAAGAAGCGCGCAGAGGGCAAGCACGATCTTCGCTTTGCAACCATCTTTACGTTTGGTGCGAATGAAGAAGATGAAGATGCGGGTGATTATCTGCCCGAAGATGAATTGCCGATGGCTGCCGAAGCAAAGGTGGCCTACCTGAGCAGTCACACGCGCGACAAGCTTGAAACATTCATCCAGGATTACAATCAGCAATACGGAACGAAGTTCTCCACCAAAGACACCGAGCAATTCCAGAATTACTTCAAGGACATCAGCAAGCGCATGAAAGAGCGCGAGAAGAAGAGTTTCAACGACGAAAAAGATCGTCTCGATTTACTCCTTGTTGTCAGCATGTTCCTGACGGGATTTGATGCGAAGAAAGTCAATACGTTGTACGTCGACAAGAATCTCAAGCACCATAGTCTCATCCAGGCGTACTCACGCACAAACAGGATTCTGGGTGAGCAGAAGTCGCAGGGAAACATTCTGGCGTTCCGCAATCTTAAAAAGTCAACTGATGATGCGATCACACTTTTTTCGAACAAGGAAGCAATTGAAGAGATCATTCTGCCGCCGTTCGACAAGGTTGCTGAAAGACTCGACGAAGCATTGAAAACACTGTACGCCATTACGCCCACGTACCAGAGCGTTGACGACCTCGAGAGTGAAGAAGACGAGCAGCACTTCATTCGCGCTTTTCGAGCTGTGTTGCGCGCGCTCAACGTCCTGCAATCGTACACCGACTTCTCGTGGGACAACATCGGCATCGACGAAGAGACATTTAATAATTATAAGAGCAAATACCTCGACCTGTACGATAAGGTTAAAAAGCAGAACGAGATTCAGAAGACTTCTATCCTCAACGACATCGACTTCGAGGTGGAGCTTATTCACCGTGATCAGATCAACGTTGCGTACATATTGATGTTGCTTGCACGTTTAAAAGATGCAAAGAAAGCCGACGCGGCGAAGCAACGCAAAGCGATCCTCGATTTGCTTGCCGGTGACGTTCAGTTGCGCAGCAAGCGCGAACTCATCGAGAAGTTTATTGATGAGAATCTCCCGAAGATCACCAACACAGAATCCATCCCCGACGAATTTGAAAAATACTGGGAAGAGCAGAAAGTGCTCGCCCTCGCGAAGCTGTGCGATGAAGAGAGCCTTGACAAGGAACAATTCAAGTCTTTGATCGAAGCTTATGTCTTCAGCGGTCGCGAACCATTACGTGACGAAGTGTTCAGGTGCCTGGGCAACCGCCCAAGCATCCTCAAAGCCCGCGAAATCGGCGAACGCATCATCGCGAAAATGAAAGAGTATGTGGAAGTGTTTGAGAGAGGGATGGTGGCGTAGAACGAAAAAAAGATTTCAGCGATGTATATTAAGGAAGCGTCAATTAAGAATTTCAGATCGATTCAGTATCAGGTTTTTGAGGCTAAGTCTTTGAATGTCTTAGTCGGTAACAACGATATTGGAAAATCAAATTTTCTTAAAGCACTTAATTTGTTTTTTAATAATGAGACCGAGGTCGGGACACCGTTCAACTTTCGTAATGATTTTAGCGCTTTTGCAATTACATCCCAGAAAAAGGCGCCTGAAATAGTTATCGAAATTACGTTTTCTCCGCCAAGATCATTTGATACCCGAAATGTCATTTGGCGGAAAGCATGGCGTCGAGAGGGACTGGTTTCAAGCGAAAAACGATACTCTGATAATAAACCCCTTGAGGGAAGAAAGAAGATTGGATTTTGGCTTGATCAGATAAACTACTCTTATGTGCCAGCGATTAAGGGGCAAGACTATTTTGCGAAACTCCTAAGCGACTTACACAATGTACTTTCGGAGACAATCGAACAGGAATTAAAAAGTGCTTCGGAAAATTTCATTGCAAAAATCCGAAAGCATACTAGAAATATTTCAACAGAATTATTTAACAGACTCGGAATGGAAAGTAGTCTCCAGATTCCCCCGGATTTGAGTGTTCTTTTTGAAGTATTAGATTTTGAAACAGGTCGAAAGGACGGGAACATTTCGCTGAAGTATCGAGGCGACGGTATCAAAGTGCGCCATATTCCTGTAATTCTAAAGTTTATTGGTGAACAGCGGAACATCAACCGGCTTAAGGGTGCGATAAAGTCGAGCACGATATGGGGGTATGAAGAACCGGAGAATAATCTTGAATTGACTAAAGCCTTTGAATTAGCGAAAGACTTTTTGGAATACTCCGAAGTTATTCAGGTCTTTGTGACCACACATTCCCCAGCGTTTTATTCCCTAAGTACTTATAGCACAGAAAACATCGAAACATACATCATCAAGCCTGACACAAAAACCAATGCGAGCATAATCGAGCGCTTCGATTCTCAAAATATTACAACATTAGATCATGAAATGGGATTGTTACCATTTATTACGCCTCATATCCAGAAACTTATCGCTGAAAAAGAAGAATTGCTAAAAAACATCAATGCTGTCGAAGATGAAATTAAGTGGTTGAATAACCCTGTCCTTTTCGTAGAGGGGGAAATCGATCGCAAGATCATTGAACGAGCGATCGAATTACACGACCCAATGCTCAAAACATATTTCACTATCAAGGCGTGTAGAGGGGCGGATGGTGTCGCAGATGCGACCCTCTCTTGGTTTTACAGCCGGAAAGAGGTTCGGTGTGTGAGCTTGCTTGATAGCGACGATGCTGGAAAGAAAGCACGTTTAAAGATCGATGAATCTGTAACAAGTAACGATAGAAATTTCAAAGTGATGCATCTTTCGAAAGTTCCACATTTGAAGTCACTTTTTCAAAGAGGAATTAAGGTGCCATTTGCTATTGAAGATCTATTTCCGTCCAGCGTTTTAAAAGTAGCCAAGGACAAAGGATGGCTGGAGTTTAAAGAAAGTCTAATAAAAGATAATGATTACGGTGATCCGTCTAGATCCTTTATGGAGTATTGCGAAAATGTATTGCAAGTAAGTCCAGACGATTGTATCTATTTTTATAAGATTGCTCTTTTCGAGAAGGAAAAGTTTTGTCGGTATGTCCTGAAATTAACCGGCGCGGAAAGAGCGGTAGCATTCTTGCCTTTCAAATACCTGCTCGCTGACTTGAAAAATAAGTTCGAAATCGACAGTATAAACACGGAGTCGTTGGATTTGCGTCCCAATTAATTCCTATATATGAAATCAGAATTAGTCCCATTTAATGCTAAATATGATGATTGTTGAATTGAGACAAATACAATTGTTAAGCCCAAGATAACAGCTAATGACAAAGTCATCAATTAAGATGGGTAGTCTTGTTACCCAGTCACTAGAGCACATTTCGAAAGAGGTTTTCAGCAAGTATGCTGACCTTATCACGCAATTGGTTGAAAAGTCATCGGGTGTCTATGCGCTGTACGATGAAGACGAGCTTTATTACGTTGGCAGAGCTACTCAGTTGCGAAGAAGGGTAAAGCAACATCTGAAAGATCGTCACGATGCAAGTTGGACCCACTTCAGCATCTATCTTATTGGCAACGCTGATCATATTGGTGAAATTGAATCGTTGCTGGTCAGAATTGCAAATCCTAAAGGAAATGCGGTTAAACCTCGAGGAAAAGATTCTCGTGTGATGCGCAAGCAGCTTGAAGCCCTGATCAGACAAAAGCACCGTGAAGAGCTTAGGGGTTTATTCCTGAAGCGAATTGTTAAAGAGCGAAATGACGATGACAAGAGAAGCCTAAAAGGATTAGTTCAGAAGAGAACTCCAATTTATCGTACCTACAAAGGAAAAGAGCACAAGGCTGCGTTAACGCCTGCCGGAAGAATAATCTTTAAAGGTAAGAAATTCGATACACCGACATCTGCGGCAAAACAAATCACCAAACAATCTCCCGTAAATGGATGGAAATTCTGGTATATCAGAAATGATGATAATGAATGGGTGAAGCTTGAGAATTATCAACGATAAAAAGTGATTTGTGTACATAAAGATGTATGCAGAATTTTTGAAAATTAACACAGGGGATGAAACTCCTGTCACGAGCAAAGCAATAAAGAAACCCCTTATAGCATGGAATTGGGTATTTTAAAAACAGTTGCAGCAAGGCAAAAATGGATCAATGAAGCACGGGATTTTACACCCTGGCTTGCCGAGAACATTGGTGAATTGAATAAGGCTATAGGTCTTGAAATGGAAGTGGAGAACATGGAAGTGCAATGCGGACCCTACTCAGCAGACATTCTCGCGCGGGATGCTGGCACAGATAAGTATGTCATAATAGAGAACCAGTTGGAGAAGACCAATCATGATCATTTAGGAAAGGCATTGACCTACGCATCTGTTTTAGATGCGGCGACGATTGTCTGGCTTGCGACTGAATTCACGCCAGAGCATAAGAAAGCACTGGATTGGTTGAATGACCATACATTGGATGAGATTTCCTTTTATGGTGTACAAGTAGAGCTTTGGCAGATTGATAATAGTAACCCAGCCTTGCGTTTCAATGTAATTTGCAAGCCAAACGAAGCAGTTCGTCAAGCAGCAATCTCAAAAGCAACTGAAGAACTTTCTGATAGTCGCAGGTTCCAGTTTGAATTTTGGACTAGATTCAAAGAAAAGATTTCGAAGACCAAGAAGATCCCATCCTTACAGACACCGAGACCGCAATATTGGTTTAACATCAGCCTTGGCAAAACTCATATCCACCTTTCAAATACATGCAATACAGATGTCAACACAGTTGGCGTTCGGGTGTACATCGGTAATAAGATTGTGAATACCATGTTGCCGTATTTGGAGAGCAAGAAAGCAGAAATTGAATCTGCTATCGGTCATCCTCTTCAATGGAATCCGAATCCTGAAACGATTGACAAAGTAATTGTTTTATTGCATTCAACCGATTTCACCGATCCCAAGAGCCAGGAAGAAGCGTTAGATTGGCTAGTTGAATACACCATTAAATTCAGGGAGGTATTCTATAGACTGGTTGTGCAAAGCCCACACGCTTGAGGTTTGTTGAATAGCCAAAGACAATCGAGGTTGTGATTTATATCTTACTATTAATTGTTATCACTGCAATCGGATACTACTTCCTCAATAGTAGACCACCGTCGATAAACGTCCCTTTAAAGTCCACCAGGAAATACAACCAAGGAATCTATCGACAACAGGCGCTTGATATCCCTGTCGTGGGGGATCGGTATGAGGGACGCAAAGAACATTGGAAAGACGTGAAGAATAATCAGGAAGTAGTTCTTAAACCTGAGCCAGAGAATCCATACGACAAAAATGCTATTGCAGTATTTTCGATTTATGGAAAACAGCTGGGCTACGTCCCTCGGAATCAAAGGAAACTGATTCGATCAATCCGGGACGGAGCGGAGTACTCTGCCCGGATATCCAACAAGCAACGTCGCATGATTCAAATCAATTTTTAAAATGGCGAGTTTGCGGTGTGATTATACCCCATCAGAGTCACCCGCTTCGGGGACTCTGATGCTCGAAATATATCTTGTAGAAGCTACGCACAACGGTCACTCCTAGGCCTGGGCAAATCTGCGGGTGTTTAAATATCTTCTATGTAGAAAGAGCTTGCAATCCGAATTTACTTCAACCCTTGCGCCGCTCCATGATAATTCTTATTTTAGAATGGGCTGCTTGATTCAAGCTTAACAATTGCGTCCTAAAGCAATCCAGACGGTAGATACTCTGCCTGCAATAATTTTCTTCACCTGCATTATTATCAACTAAAACACCCTTTCCCTATGATCTCATCTTCAAAAACCGACAAAATGCTTCTTGCATTAAAAGATTACAAGAAGCGCTATTTATCCAAAGAACTGTCAGACCTCGATGAGTCCGGCACACGCATTATGATCAATACTTTTTTAACTTCTATTCTTGGTTACCAGGAACTGGAGGAAATAAAAACAGAATTCATGATCAAAGGCACCTACGCCGACTACATCGTTCAAACCGGTGGCAAAAGACACTTTCTCGTTGAAGTAAAAGCATTCTCGATCGATCTTTCTGATAAACATTTGCGGCAAGCGGTTAATTACGGCGCAAATGAAGGAATAGAGTGGGCACTTCTTACAAACGGTCGGCAATTCCAGTTTTATAAAATACTCTTTGAGAAACCCATCAGTGAAAAGCTTGTCGTCGAAATTGATTTCAAATCTGAAGACTACGACGCAAAGGAAGCGCTTGAGCTACTTTCATATTTCCACCGCGATGCAATAACAAAAGGAAGCCTTGAAAAACTTTGGTCAAGATACGCAGCATTGGAACCCGTCGGTCTTGCTGGACTATTATTCTCACCGCATGTAGTTACATTTCTGAAGAAGGAACTGAAAGCGAAATATGATACGCGCTTTGAAGACGAGGAAATACTTGAAGCGTTAACACAGGTACTTTGCACAGGTATACCAATGGACAAATTGAAAATCCCGAAGTTCAAATCGGCAAAGAAAAAAGTAAGGCCATCGAAAGCACCGACCGATCCAGTCCAGGCTCTTGAGGAAAGATTTGTCGCTGAAGTAAAGACGACAGAGGTTAAAGTTTGATTTGCCTTCGCGCTTCATCAGAGACTAGTGATTAAGTATTACAGGGTAATGCTTCCCGATCTAGAGATAGTCTTTTAACCTATTGAAAATTAATTATGAATGAACTAGTAATCAAAAGCGCTGAAACTGCGCTCAAAACGGATTTGTCGGTTTGGTTTAAATCTATAAGACGTCACCTCGAAGCCAATCCTTCAAGTTTGCTTGCTCAGGTAGATCTTTTATCGGCAATGCGGAATGAATTGTACGAGGATATTAATCAACTTCAGCACCGTTCATTGATTCTTGCTGCTGCTAAGTTTTTAGCTAAGAAATACCCGCAAATAAACAAGTGGGCATGGCATCCAGAGCAAACGAGTCACATTGATTTTGCTGATCTGACAGGCTTTCATAGCCATAAAGTTATCTTGAACGCGGAGGTGACGACGTCAGTTTCCCCGGTAGGTACAATCGATATTCGAATGTCCAAGACCTTGATATCGCTCAATAAAAAGCCTGGAAATAAATACTATATAGTCAGAACCGAACAGATGGAGCGCAGGGCATTAAGCAAAATTCAGAAACAAAAGTTTGATATAGAAGTTGTTCGGATGTGAAATATCAGGGGACGCTTATAACAAAAGGTATGTTTTTAAAATCCTATTATGAAGAAAAGACAAACAAAAAACCTACTAACCTTGCATGAGGCAATAGCAATCGTATTGCTCGGAAAAGATAAGAGGACAGCAACGATAGACCAGATAGCGGATGAAATAAATGCAAGAGGATTATATATCCGTAAGGATGAAAAATCTTTGCCAGCATATCAGGTAATGCAACGGACGAAGCTGAGCAATGGAAGCTATCGGCACTTGTTTCAATTTACTGAACCAGGTTGGGTTACACTAAAATAAAAGCCTATGTCCGTAACCAGAGGAGCCTTTGTTTTTCGTGACGACGGTGATGGCTGCATCACTGGCAAATATTGTAACACTGATTCAGAACCTTTCATTGAAGCTGCAAAGCGAGTGAGTGTCGCCGACGCCTTCAACCCTTTTTCAGGTGTGTATAATACTGTTTGGCTTGAAGTCGTAGCGGGTACACGGTCACACCATCGGGCGACTCTAGCGATTCAGCCTAACATAACAAGAGTAGGGACATTTGATTTAGAATGGAGAGGAGATGATAACGGAATAATCTTTCAAGGTATTGGAATGTTATATAATGGGCTACTGGTCGGTGGGTACTGGAGCACTGATTAGGAACGCACGATGATTAAACCATCATAGTCACCGCTTCGGGTACTTTGATGCTCGCAAATATTTCTTGTCAAAGCTTCAGCGTTGCCGCTATCGTCGATAGTATTTACGGTTGGCAATGACATGTATTGAATGCGGTAGAGGCGCCGACCACATGCATTGTTTTAAAATAAATCATGGTAATCCTATTAATCCACAAAATCACAGTTCAGACAATTTCGCTTCGCACCGCAGTGTTGAGTTGAGATGCTTCGGCGCCCTTCACATTCCCTTCGCCTCTGCATGGGTAACGTGAGGGGGTAGATGCCTTTCTGCCACATCAGAGTCATGCTTCGATATTTTTTGATTGGAAATACGGAAAATTGAAACAAGAAAATGCTAATTCGCAGTAGCCATGTTTCTTCTTGAAATTATTTTCCGGGATCTGTTTATGGTATTGCTTCACCAGCTTGGCATGTGGATTCATTGGATATTTCTTCGTGTGTTCGGAAAAACAAAGATACCTTTCGCCCAATATCGAAAACGGATGGACAATCAACGCGATCCATCAAACGCTTTCTCGTACGGGTGTTTGCATTTGTTACTCGGCTGCGGTGCGTTGTTCATTTTGATCTTCGGCGTTGCCGCTATCGTCGATAGCATTTACGGCTGGTAATGACATGTACTGAATGCGGTAGAGGTGCGGGCCACATGCATTGTTTTAAAATTAATCATGGTAATCCTATTAATCCACAAAATCACAGTTCAGACAATTTTCGCTTCGAACCTCACTTTCGAGTTGAGATGCTTCGGCGCCTTTCGCATGCCCTTCCCCTCAGCATGGGGTTTCGTGGGGGGGGTAGGTGCGCTGATGACGCGCAGTCGTGTTCTTAAATCAGAATCCTTTAATCCTTCAATCCTATTAATCCTAGTTCAGACAATTTTCCTTCGAAGCGTACCAAATCCGTTGGTAATCCGCTATGTCTTTACTTTTTGCATTTTTATAAAAAAGGGATTCAATCGCTCGCTGCTCGCCGACGCACATGCCATGCTCAGAATACCGGTCTCATGGGATGTTGTGTTAGGAGAGTGTCGGCTTCGATAATGATGCTCATCAGTGTCACCCGTTTCGGGGCCGCTGATGTTTTGCACTTCGTCGTATTGATTATCCATTTCACCTCCATTGTTAGAAATTTGAAATACTTCTATAAAAATCCATCAGCCTGTGATCATGAATAATGTCAGCTTTCGTGATCTCCTTCTTGAGCACCAATCCGCTTAATCTTCTGCATCGACTTAGCGCCGTGTAAAGCTGGCCGTTGATGAATGTTCCTGTTCCTAAATCGATAACCACATTGTCGAATGTTAATCCCTGGCTTTTATGAATCGTTATTGCCCACGCCAGCTTAAGCGGATACTGCGTAAAGGTGCCTTTCGCTTCAGAAGTCACTTTACCTTTCTCACGATCATATTTGTAACCACGTTGCTCCCAGGTTTCCTTTTCAACTGAAAAGATTTCTCCCGTTGCCAGTCTTACTTCGATCAACTCTTCGTCAATGTATTCTATTCTGCCGATGGTGCCGTTGACCCAACGTCGGCCTGGATCATTCCTTGTGAAGATTACCTGTGCGTATCTTTTCAAAACAAGATGACGGTTTGAACGTGTTTTCCCTTCGTCAAAACTTCCTGATGAGTCTGCTGAAAATTGAAAAGAAGGAAGGTTAATCTCACGAAGCCGGCGTTGATTCTCCGTATTGGCAATTGCATTATTAGTTGTAAGGGTTATTACAAAATCTTTCGAAGTAGGAATATAATCCGGGTTATACCGTTCATTGAGGCACTTCAAGGTTTCTTCGTCGACGTTACATTCTCGCACCCTGTCAAGCAATTGCAAAAATTCATTGTCTTCCTTCTGGCGATGTGACTTGGTGAACTCAAAGAACTTCGGATTCAGTTTTTTATAAGCATCCGATTCAAAGAAGTACGGGCTGTTATAGATTTCATTAAATAAAATGCTTTCTATTTCATCGTCCTCAATCATGACGGGCGGTAATTGAAAAATATCTCCTACAAATAGGATTTGCTTTCCGCCAAAAGGAAGGTGTGGTTTTCCGCCATTATTTCTCAATGAAATATCGATGGCCTCAAGCAAATCAGCGCGTAGCATGGAAATCTCGTCTATGATGATTGTATCAATATTTTCAATTGCCTTTCGCTTCGTATCATTTTCACTAAAGATTGGTATATCGGGATCATTAGGGATAATTGGCCTCGTGGGAAATCGAAAAAAGGAGTGTACGGTAACGCCGCCAACGTTCATTGCAGCTATACCCGTGAAGGCAGTAAGTATTACAGTCTTGGACGTGTTCTGAGCGAAATATTGAATAAACGTTGACTTACCAGTTCCTGCCTTTCCAGTAATAAAAAAACTTTCGTTGCTATTTTCAATTTTATCGAACAGGTTTCGAATCACGTCATCATTTTCATAACCCTCAGGGATTCTGCCATTCTTGTTATAGAGTTGTGGTAGGTCTGAATCAAAGATTGAAAGCTGTGCTCGCCGGGTTGCGACCCTGACAAAAAAATCGATATCCCACGGATTCTCAGAAAACGGGTTGTCAAGGTTCAGACGTCATCACTTCTTGCAAGTGTTCGCAACAAGTAATAGGTTTTTCGGAGAAAGACCTCATAGTCAGATGGCATCTTCTCCAGATGCTGCTCTACCTGTTCCCGGGTAAGCTGAATACCAATAAAATTCAGAAATCGAAGCGCAGTGTCGATGCATTCATGTCGTTCACGATCATATAGAAGGTTGTAAAACTGTTGGAAATTGGATGGGTACTCTTCAGGATAGTCGTCGCCATAACGACCGGAGAACAACTGCTGCGCAAATGATTGTCTAAACTTATGCTCCTTGCGGTCGACCAATGGAGACCTGATGAAATTTTCAATCCATTTTCTTTCGTAGCTATTTCTCCTTTTAGCCATGTAGAGTGGTTCCGAACCCGGTCATGAAATAGATAAGCTACGAAATACAGTTGGCAGCAACAAATTCGAGCGTGATCAACTCGATCATCGAAGCGTCGCCACTCCGTCGGGCAGTGCGTGCTTCTTTACTTTCGCATTTCATAGAACGGGATTCTTCGCTCCCTGCTGGCCGACGCACATGCCATGCTCAGAATGCCGGCCTTAAGGGAGGTGTAAGGCGAGTGTCGGCTTCGATAATGATCCCCATCAGTGTCACCCGTTTCGGGGACGCTGATGTTTCCGAGTCTCACCTTCGAATGACACGATTGTATGAAGAGTTCACGCTTCGCACCGCAGTGTTGAGTTGAGATGCTTCGGCGCCCTTCACATTCCTTTCGCCTCTGCATGGGTAACGTGAGGGGGTAGATGCCTTTCTGCCACATCAGAGTCATGCTTCGATATTTTTTGATTGGAAATACGGAAAACTGAAACAGGAAAAGGCTAGTTTGCTGTAGCTATGTTTCTTCTTGAAATTTTGTTCGAGATACTTGCCTGGTTCCTGGTGGAGATACTTGGCATGCGGGTTCATTGGGCATTTCTCCGTGTCGTTGGACAGACAAAGATGCCTTTTGCCGAATATCAAAAGCGGATGCAGCGCCAGCGCGATCCTTCAAATGCTTTCTCATACGGATGTTTGCATTTCTTGCTTGGCTGCGGTGCGTTATTCATTTTGATCTTCGGCGTTGCGGCTATCGTCGAAAGCATTTACGACTGGTAATGACATGTATTGAATGCGTAGAGGCGCGCGGCCACATGCATTGTTTTTAAAATAATCATGGTAATCCTATTAATCCACAAAATCACAGTTCAGACAATTTTCGCGTCAAACCGCACTGTCGGGTTGAGATGCTTCGGCGCCTGGCTCATCCCCTTCGCCTCAGCATGGGGTTACGTGGGGGGTGAAGAACAACTACACTGCTTCGAAGAACACACGTAGTTGCTATCAGCTTCGCGTACGGTCACTAATCATCAGACGATGGGAGGGGCGGGTGGGCATGACGCAACGGCGACCTGTCCCGGTTACATCGGGAGGCTTGCCCCGGCATGTGGGTTGAAGCATCGTTGCGTCTTGACTTTGACGCCTGCCCCGACTAACCGGGGTTACTTTTTTGGTCTAAGCAA
>Ga0196965_1000743_pt1 | contig 15826 bp, 14 predicted proteins | sample S1_20metaG_FD_148668 | JGI IMG/M metagenome (GOLD analysis project Ga0196965, IMG submission 148668) | Soil microbial communities from Anza Borrego desert, Southern California, United States - S1_20 | ecosystem: Environmental > Terrestrial > Soil > Desert | place: USA: California | collected... | reverse complement strand
GGAGGCCTATGCCTCGGTCACGCCCGCCGAGGTGCAGGCGGCGCTGCAGGAATGGCTGACGCGCCCGGCCTACAGCCTGACGATCCAGCCCGGCGAGCGCGAGGCCTATGTCGAGGCCGCCGCCTCGCCGTCGGGCGCCGCGCCCGTCGAGGCCGCGCCGATCGAACGCGTGGAGCGCATGCCGATGCCGGAGATCGGCGAGGTGCCGGATCTGGATTTCCCGGCCGTCGAGCGCGCCCGCCTGTCGAACGGCGTCGAGGTCGTCTACGCCCGCAGCACCACCGTGCCGGTCACCCATGTGGCGGTCGAGTTCGACGCCGGCTACGCCGCTGACCGCGCCGACCGTCTGGGCGCCCACAGCCTGATGCTGGATCTGCTGGACGACGGCACCACCACGCGCAACTCGACCCAGCTGGCCGAGGAGGAGGAGCGTCTCGGCGCCTCGATCAGCACCGGGGCGTCCATGGACCGGTCGGTGGCCGGCCTGACCGCCGTGACCACCAATCTGCAGCCGTCGCTGGTTCTGCTGTCGGATGTGGTGCGCAACCCGGCCTTCGCGCCGGGCGAGGTCGAGCGGCTGCGGGCGCAGCGGCTGTCCTCGATCGCCAATGAGCGGACCTCCCCGAACGCCATCGCCGTGCGCGCCCTGCCGCCGCTGCTCTACGGCGAGGACAGCCCCTACGGCCGGCCGTTCACCGGCACCGGCGACGAGACCAGCATCGCCGCCCTGACCCGCGCCGACCTGGCGGCCGAGCACGCGGCCTGGATCCGGCCGGACAACGCCAAAATCTTCGTGGTCTCCGACCTGCCGCTCTCCGAGATCACGTCCCAGCTGGAAGCCGCATTCGGCGACTGGCGCGCTCCGGCGACCCCGAAGGGCGTCAAGAGCTTCAGCGGCGACCTTCCCGCCACCCCCAGCCGCATCGTCCTGATCGACCGGCCGCAGTCGCCGCAGTCGCTGATCTATGGCGGAATGGCGCTGCCGCTGTCCGGCACCGACGACCTGCTGACCCTGAACACGGCCAACTCCATCCTGGGCACCGACTTCCTGTCCCGGATCAACGCCGACCTGCGCGAAACCAAGGGCTGGTCCTACGGCGTGCGGGGCCGCGTCACCGCGATGGAGCATCAGGTCCCCTACCTGATCTCGGCCCCGGTGCAGGCGAACCGCACCGGCGAGTCGATCGCCGCCCTGCTGGAGCAGTACAACGGCTTCCTCGGGGCCAACGGCGTCACGCCGGCCGAACTGGAGCGCACCATCAACGGCAACACCCGCTCGCTGGCGGGCAGCTTCGAGACGTCCGGCGACCTGCTGGGGGCCCTGCGCAGCAACGACCTCTACCAGCGTCCGGACGATTACTACGAGACCCTCTCGAGCCGGACGCGGGCCCTGCCCGCCGCGGAGCTCGACGCCGCCGCGCGCGCCGTGATCGACCCGTCGCGGTTCGTCTGGGTCGTCGTCGGCGACGCCTCGGTGGTCCAGCCCCAGCTCGAGGCCCTCGGCCTGCCGGTCGAGGTGCGCCCGGCGCAATGAACGCCCGGCGATCGGGACGGTCCGCGCGGCCGTCCCGATCCCGTGGAGGCGGACGACCTCCCCGATTTGTCAATTGTAAGGAAAACCGCCGACTATGTCCGGCAACTGATTGACGACCCGGACGTTGTGTCCGATCGCAGGATCGCGAGGGGGGTCATAGACGATGCGTCATCTCCGGCGGGGGGCCGCTGCGGCCCTGTTTCTCGTTGCGCCAGCTGTCGCCCATGCGGATGAGGCCCCGGCCGCGCCGGCCGATTCCGCGTCGGGCGCGCAGCAGCTGATCCGGGTCGGGTACGAGGACCAGGACCTGACGCGGCTGTCGCTGGAAGAGCTGTCGATGGTCGAGGTGACCTCGGTCTCGAGACGGCCCGAGGCGCTGGCCGACGCGGCGGCGGCCATCTATGTGATCAGCGCCGAAGACATCCGCCGCTCGGGCGCGACCAGCCTGCCCGAGGTGCTGCGGCTGGCGCCGAACCTCAACGTCCAGCGCGTCAATGCGGTCGACTACGCCATCAGCGCCCGCGGCTTCAACGGCTACGAAACCTCAAACAAGCTGCTGGTGCTGATCGACGGGCGCAGCATCTATTCGACCCTGAGCTCAGGCGTGTTCTGGGACGCCCACGACGTCATGCTGCAGGACGTGGAGCGGATCGAGGTGATCAGCGGCCCCGGCGGGGCCCTGTACGGCTCGAACGCCATGAACGGGGTGATCAACATCATCACCCGGTCGGCGGCCGATACCCGCGGCACCCTTCTCAGCGTCGGGGCCGGCGACGACGAGGCGAACCTGGCCCTGCGCCATGGCGGCGGTCTGGGCGAGACCGGCGCGTGGCGGGCCTGGCTGACCGCGCACGCACGCGGCGAGAGCCGGGACCCCACCGGTCCGGAAGCGAATGACGACGCCAGGGGACTGCGCGGCGGCGTGCGCGCCGACTGGTCGGCCGGGGAGAACAGGCTGACCCTGCAGGGCGATGTGTTCGACAACGAGGTCTCGGTCAACGAAGACCTGCTGGGCACGGATACGCACGTTCGGGGCGCCAATGTGCTGGGCCGCTGGTCCCGACCCCTGGCGGACGGCGAACTGCAGGTCCAGGCCTACTACGACCGCCACGAACGGGAAGAACCGGGCTCGCTCGAGCAGTCGGACACCTGGGATCTGACGGTTCAGCACGCCATGGACTACGGAAGGCACCGGCTTGTGGTGGGCGCCGGACATCGGGTCATCGACTCACGCTTCGCCGCCGCCCCGGGCGGAGCGCTCCTCGATCCGCCCGACCGGACCCTGACCTTGACCAATGTGTTCGTCCAGGACCAGATCGCCCTGGGCGCCGGCCTGACCCTGACGCTCGGGGCCAAATTCGAGGACAACAGCTTCTCGGGCCACGAATTCCTGCCCAACGCCCGGGTCGCCTGGGAGCGGCCCGGCGGGGACCTGGTCTGGGGCGCCGTCAGCCGGGCCAGCCGCACTCCGAACCGTATCGAGCGCGACCTCACCCTGCCAGGATTCCTGGTCGGCGCGGATTTCCGATCCGAAACGGTGACCGCCTATGAGCTCGGCTACCGGGCCAATCCGTTGCCGCGGATGTCGTTCTCGATCAACGCCTTCTACAACGTCTATGACGATCTGAGGACGGTCTCGATCACGCCGGTGACCTTCCTGCCGCTGAACCTGAGCAACAATGGCGAGGCGGAGACCTGGGGCGTCGAGGCCTGGGGCAGCTATGATGTGTCGCCGACCTGGCGGCTCAGCGCCGGCGCCAGCACCCTGACCAAGGACTATGACGCGACCCTGACCCCCGACGACATCAGCGGCCTGACCTCGATCGGCGACGATCCGGAATATCAAATTCTGCTGCGCTCGCAGCACGACCTGACCGACGCCGTGGAGCTGGATGTGCGGCTGCGCGCCGTAGACGACCTGCTCGCCATCGACGGCTATGTCGAGGCGGACGTCCGGCTGGGCTGGAGGCTGACGGATCGACTGGAGCTGTCGCTGACGGGTCAGAACCTGATCGAGGACCGGCGCATCGAGACCGGCGATCCCGTCCGCGGCCGCGCCTTCGGCCGCAGCGTCTACGGCGCCCTGCAGGTGAGCTTCTGAGATGACCCTTGGGCGGGGCTCCATTCTGGTGCTGGTCGCCCTCCTCTGGAGCGTTCCGCCGCACGCCCTCGCCTCGCCCCCCCAGCGCCAGAGCCTGGAGTACTCGGTCAAGGCCAACTACCTGGTGCGGTTCGCCGCCTTCGTGGAGTGGCCGCAGCGCAGTTTCGCCACCAACCAGTCGCCGGTGGTCATCTGCGTTGTCGGGCGCGACCCGTTCCGAGGGGGGCTTGAGCGGGCCGCCCGGGCCCAGACAGCCTACGGTCGGCCGCTGGCCGTACGGCATCCCGGCACGGCGGAGGCGGCCGCGGGCTGCCACATCCTGTACGTGGGGCAGGGCGGCGGCCGCCTTGTCCCGGACGGCGCCCGCCCGATCCTGCTGGTCACCGACGCGGCCGTGTCGGCGGAGCGGGGCGTGATCCATTTCGTCATCAGCGATGAACGGGTGCGGTTCCACATCGACCTGCAGACCGCTTCGCGAAGCGGCCTGTCGATCAATTCGCGCCTGCTGAACCTGGCGCTCAGCGTGCGGGGAGGCTGAGGACATGCTCTGGGCCCGCCTCCGTTCCAGCCGCTTCCCGCTCGTCGCGCTGGCGTCGCTGCTGGTGCTGCTGATCGCCGGGGTGGCCATCGCGGCGCTGAGCGAACGGTCGCTGAAGGTGCAGACAGCGCGGGAAGCCGGGGCCCAGGCCGACCTGCTGGCCTCGGCGGTCAGCGGCGCCCTCGCCTTCGACGACCGCGAGGCCGCCCAGGACTATGTCGACGCCGTCCAGATCAATCCCAGCGTGCTGGCGGCGGCGGTCTATGATGAGGAGCACCGGCTGGTCGCTCGCTTCACGCGCGATGGCGAGACCGTGCCCAACACCGTCACGCCCCGGGAACGGATGACGGTGTTCGAGAACGGGCGGCTGTATGTCGTCCGGCCGGTGGACCAGGCCGGCCAGCGCCTGGGCGCCGTGCATCTGCGGCTGATGGAGACGCCGGCCGCGCAACGCTTCAGCCGCTATGCCGGCCTGCTGCTGGTTCTCGGCCTCGCGGCGCTGGTGGTCGTCGTGCTGGCCGTGGCCCAGGGGGCGCTGCGGCGGGCGAACCGGCAACTGGCCGAGCGGGCTGCCGACCTGGTCCGCACCAACAGCCTGCTGCAGCAGCAGATGATCGAACGGGAAAAGGCCGAGGAGGCGCTGCGCCAGAGCCAGAAGATGGAGGCGATCGGGCGGCTGACCGGCGGCATCGCGCACGACTTCAACAATCTGCTGATGGTGGCCTCGAGCGGCATCGAACTGCTGGACCGCACCGACGATCCGAAGCGGCGCCGCACGCTGAGCGCCGGGATCAAGCAGGCGGTGGAGCGCGGCGCGGCCCTGACCCGGCAGCTGCTGGCCTTCGCCCGCCGTTCGCCACTGCGCGCCGAGGTTTTGGATCTGCGCAGCCATATCGAGGGACTGCGCTTCCTGCTCGAACGATCGCTGCGGGAGGATGTCGAGGTGGTGCTCGAACTGCCGGACGACCTGTGGCGGATCGAGGCCGACCGGGGGGAGCTGGAACTGGCGCTGCTGAACCTCGCGGTCAACGCCCGGGACGCCATGCCCCACGGCGGACGCCTGTCGGTGTCGGCCTGCAATCTTCCGGGAGAAGACGGCGAGCCGGACCGCGTCTGTCTCAGGATCGCCGACACCGGCGTCGGTATGCCGGAGTCGGTGGCGACGCGGGTATTCGAGCCGTTCTTCACCACCAAGGAAGTCGGACGGGGCACGGGACTGGGCCTGTCGCAGGTCTACGGATTCGTGCGGTCGTCGGGCGGCGATGTCAGCGTCGACTCCCGGGAGGGCGAGGGCACCACCTTCACCCTGTGCCTGCCTCGAACCGAGAAGCCTCCGACCGGAACGGAGGCGGTGACGTCGGTCGCCGCCCCGGGCCCGCGCAAGCGCAAATTCAGCGGACGCCTGCTGCTGGTCGAGGACGACGACGCGGTGGCGGCGGGGGTCGGTCACATGCTGGGCGACCTCGGTTACAGCCATGTGCGGGTGGCCAATGCGGCGGAGGCGCTGGCCACCCTGGACAAGGACCCGCGCTTCGATCTGGTGTTCTCGGACATGGTCATGCCCGGCGAGATGGACGGACTGGCTCTGGCGCAGGAGGTGCGGCGGCGGATGCCGGGCACGCCGGTGCTGCTGACCACCGGCTTCAGCGAGGCGGCCTCGGCCGCGACCGGGGAGGCGTTCCGCCTGCTGCCCAAGCCCTATGGCATCGCGAGCCTGTCCGACGCCCTCGCTGCGACCCTGCAGGAACCGGCCGCCTGAACGAATCCCCGCCTCCCGGCGTTCGAGTCGCGATCAGCGCGACGAGGAGAGGATCATGGCCGCGAGACCGACCTGGCAGGGACATCTGAAGCTGTCGCTGGTGACGTGCCCGGTGGCGCTGTACACGGCGACGTCGTCGGCGAGCCACGTCAGCTTCCACCTGATCAATCCCGAGACCAACAACCGCATCCGCATGGTGCCGACCGACCCGGACACGGGACCGGTCGAACGCTCGGACCTGGTCAAGGGGTATGAGGTGTCGAAGGACGAATACGTCCTGTTCGACGATGAGGATTTCGACAAGGTCAAGCTGGAGTCGACGCGCACCATCGACATCGGCGAGTTCGTCGACGAGGAGGACATCGACCGGCTGTACTGGGACTCGCCCTTCTATGTGGTGCCCGAGAAGGGCGTCGGGGCCGAGGCTTTCGCGGTGATCCGCGATTCGATGAAGGCGGCGGGCAAGATCGCCATCGGCTGCCTGGTGTTGCGCAATCGCGAGCGGCAGATCGCGCTGGAGGTGCGCGGCAAGGGGCTGGTCGCCTACACCCTGCGGCCGCACGAGGAGGTGCGCGACGCCGCCGACTATTTCGACGACATCCCGACGGTGAAGGCCGACAAGGACATGGTCGATATCGCCACGCGGATCATCGCCCAGAAGGAGGCGGAGTTCGATCCGACGGAATTCAGGGACCGCTACGACGAGGCCCTGAAGGAGATGATCAAGGCCAAGCAGAAGGGCGGCAAGGGCCTGGTCGAGGCGCCGGAGCCGGACGACACCAATGTGGTCGACCTTATGGCGGCGCTGCGGGCCAGCCTGAAGGGCTCGGCCGGCGGCGGGAAGAAGGCGCCGGCGAAGAAGGCCGCCGCCAGGAAGCCGGCGGTGAAGAAGCCCGCGACGCGCAAGAAGGCGGCCTAGCGGGGCGTCTTTGACAACGGGACCCGGACCGGCCAGCTAGGCGGCCCATGAACGCGCCCCGTATCTTCATCGACGCCGACGCCTGCCCGGTGAAGGACGAGGTCTATCGCGTGGCCGGGCGCTACGGGCTGAGGGTGTTCGTGGTCTCCAACGGCTGGATCAACACGCGGCGCGAGCCGTGGATCGAGCAGGTGGTGGTCGACGCGGGGCCGGACATCGCCGACGACTGGATCGCCGAGCGGGCCGGGCCGGGCGACATCGTCATCACCTCGGACATCCCGCTGGCCGACCGCTGCCTGAAGGCAGGGGCGCAGGCGCTGAAATCCAACGGCCAGCCGTTCACGCCGGACTCGATCGGCTCGGCCCTGGCGGGACGGATGGTCGGCGAGCACCTGCGCTCGATGGGCGGCGTCACCGGCGGCCCGCCGCCGTTCGGGCCGAAGGACCGCTCGGCCTTCCTTCAGGCGCTGGACCGGGCCGTGGTCATGGCGAAACGGGCGGCTCGATGACCGCCATTCCCGACAACGAACTGGAGTTCCGCTTCTTTCGCGCCGGCGGGCCGGGCGGGCAGAACGTCAACAAGGTGGCGACGGCGGTGCAGATGCGCTTCGACGTGCGCCGTTCGCCGTCGCTGACGGAGCCGGTCAAGGCGCGGCTGATGAAGCTGGCGGGCAGCCGGCTGACGCTGGACGGGGTCATCGTCATCACGGCGACGCGCTTCCGCACCCAGGAGCGCAACCGGGCCGATGCGATCGAACGGCTGCGGCGGCTGGTCGACAAGGCCTCGACAGCGCCGGTCTATCGCGTGCCGACGCGCCCGACCCGGGCCTCGAAGGAACGCCGGCTCGAGGGCAAGGCCAAACGCTCCACGATCAAGAGCGGCCGGGGCAAGCCCGGGCTGTCGGACTGAGGATTACGGGGCGGGACGGAACAGCAGGGCGGCGACCTTGCCGTCGTCGTTGACGCCGATCACCCATTCGGTCGCCGCATTGGCGAAGGTGACCGAGAACACGTCATCGCGGTCCCGGCTGCCCCTGAAGTCCACCGCGACCAGCGGGCCGAAGCTCTCGATGATCGGGGTGACGGCGGCCTCCTGCTCGCGGACCTTGCCGGCGAGGTCGTCGGTCATCAGCCCATAGTCCATCGCGCCGGCCTGGGCGGAGGCGATGAGGGTCCGCAGGATGTCTTCCGACTGCGCATTCGCCCGGTCGGGGGACAGCGGAGCGGCCGGCGCCGGAGCCTGGGTGGCGGCCTGGGCGCGGGCGGCGGGATCGTCGAAGGTGTTGGGCAGGGCGCCGGCGGCGACCTGGGCGTGGGCCCCCGACGCAAGAGTGAAAGGCGCAAGCAGAAGGGCGGCGGCGAGGAGGATCGGCTTCATGGGGTCGTCTCCAGACTGAAGTCAGACGATGGCGGGCCAAAGCGACAGAACAAGGGCGGCGACCGAGGCGGCGAGCGCCACGGCCGCCGACACGATCATCCAGGCGGGCGTTCGCGCCTCACGGACGACGACGGTCCGGGCCTCCGGCGGATTCTGCGCCAGTCTGGCCAGCGCCTTCAGCGTGGCGCGCAGTTCGTCGAGGGCGTCGCGCACCTGCGCCTGCGGCCCCAGCTCGCGGCGGATCCAGCGCTCGACCACCGAATGCGAGGCGGCCCACAGGTCGTGGTCGGGATTGAGACGCCGCGCCACGCCCTCGACCGAGACCATGGTCTTCTGCAGCAGGATCAGTTCCGGCCTCAGGTGCATGTCGAACAGGGCGGTGATCTCGAACAACTGGCCCAGAAGCCGGCCCATCGACACCTGCGACGCCTGTTTCCCGATCACCGGCTCGCCGACCGCGCGCAGGGCCTGGGCGAAGGCCTCGACCGAATGTTCGGGCGGGACATAGCCGGCCTCGAAATGCACCCGGCTGATGCGGTCGTAGTCGCGGCTCAGAAAGCCCCAGAGGATCTCGGCCAGATAGCGCCGCTCGGACGGGCCAAGCCGCCCGACGATGCCGAAATCGATGGCGGTCAGCTCGGCCGGGGCGTGGCAGAACAGGTTTCCCTCGTGCAGGTCGGCGTGGAAGGCGCCGTAGTCCAGCGCCTGGGTGAGGAAGGCCTGCACCACGTGGTCGGCCAGCCCGTTGCGGTCCAGCCCCGGCTGGTCGACGGCGGCCGGGTCGGTCATCGGCAGGCCGGGGGCCCATTCCAGCGTCAGCACCCGCTTGCCGACCCCGTCCCAGACCACGGCCGGCGCGGTCATATGGCAACCGCCGCTGTCCCGGGCCTTGTCCATGATGTCCTTCAGCTCGGAGGCGGCCGCCGCCTCGAGCCGCATGTCCAGCTCCAGCTGGAGGGCGCGGGCGATGGTCTCGACGAAGGCGGAGGGCTCCAGCCGCCGGGCCGGGGCGACGAAGCGCACCGCCAGCCGGGCCGCCAGCCGCATCGAATCCAGCCCCTGCGCCACCCGCCGCTCGACGCCGGGGCGCAGCACCTTGACCGCCACCTTGCGCCCGTCGGCCAGCCAGGCCGGATGGGCCTGGGCCAGGGAGGCGGCGGCGACCGGCGGGCCGAAGTCGGTGAACAGGGCCTCGACCGGCCGGCCCAGAGAGCGCTCGACCTCGCGCCGCGCCTGATCGACGGGGAAGGGCTCCAGCGCGTCCTTCAGCCGGCCGAGGTCGCGGGCGAATTCGACGCCGAAGATGTCGGCCCGGGTGGCCAGCACCTGCCCCAGTTTGATGGCGACGGGCCCGAGATGCTCGAAGGCCTTGCCCAGCCGCTGGCCGGGCCGTCCCTCGCGGCCCTCGCGCCCGGCGAAGGCGTGCAGCAGATGGGCGATCCAGCGCACCCAAATGGGCAGCAGCGGGGTGATCTCGCGCGGCGCCAGCGCGTCGTGGCGGACCAGCACCCATCCCCAGCCGAGCAGGCGCACGAAGGCCTCGACCGGACGGCGCACGGGAACCGTGGCCGGCGGGGGCGGCGGGGTGGCGGGATCGATCCGGCGGGTCAGATCGCCCACCCGTGGTGGATGGCCGCCACGCCCCCGGACAGGTTGGTCACCGTGACCCGGCTGAAGCCGGCCGCCTCGATCATGGCCTTGAAGGTCGGCTGGTCCGGGAAGCGGCGGATGCTCTCGACCAGGTACTGGTAGCTGTTCCGGTCGCCCGCCACCCAGCCGCCGATGCGCGGAATGGCGTGGAATGACCAGGCGTCATAGGCCTTGCGGACGGCCGAGGCGGTCGGCCGCGAGAACTCCAGGCACAGGAAGCGGCCGCCCGGCTTCAGCACCCGCCGCGCCTCGGCCAAGGCCTGCGGAATGTCGGCCACGTTGCGGATGCCGAAGCTGATCGAATAGGCGTCGACCGAGGCGTCGGGCAGCGGCAGGGCCATGGCGTCGCCAACGCTCCACTGCATCTCCGGCTCGCCGCCCTTGTGGACGCCGGCCATGATCATCTCGGCGTTATAGTCCAGCACGATGACCGAGGCGTCCTCGCCCCCCCGCCGCTTCTGCGCCGCCCGGGCCATCTTCGCATAGCGCCGCGCCATGTCGCCGGTGCCGCCGGCCACGTCGAGGATGGTCTCGCCGGGTCGGGGGTTCAGTTTCGCCGCCGCCGCGTCCTTCCACAGCCGGTGCACGCCCCCGCTCATCAGATCGTTCATCAGGTCGTAGTTCGAGGCCACGCTGTCGAACACGCCGCGAACCAGCCGCACCTTCTCCTTCGCATCGACGTCGCGAAATCCAAACGATGAGGTCTTGCCGTCGGAAGCGGTGGCGTCGGTCATGGCGGCGGTCTAGCGCGTCCCCGGCGCGCCGTCATCCGTCCGCTTGGCCGCAGGCCACGAACCGCTGGTCAATGGGGGGAGCCGTTCGGCCGGGGCACGCCGAGGTCTTGCATGACCCCGCGCATGGCCGCGTAACAGCCGCAGGAGGCCTGCTCCAGCGCCTTGCGGTCCAGCACCTGCACCCAGCCGCGCCCGCGGCGGATCAGCCCCTTGTCCTCGAGGGCCGAGCCGACCTCGGACACGGTGGCGCGGCGCACGCCCAGCATGCCGGCGATGTCGGCCTGGGTCAGGGCGAACCGGTCGGCGTCGGCGCGGTCGTGAATGGTCAGCAGCCAGCGCGCCAGCCGCTCGTCGAGGCGGTGCTGGGCGTTGCAGGCGGCGGCCTGCTGGACCTGGGCGAACAGGCTCTCGGTGAATTTCGACAGCGCCGTGCGCATGCCTTCGCTGTGGCTGAGCGCGTCGGCGAAGACGTCGGCGGGACAGCAGGCCGAAACCCCCTCGACCTGGGCGATGGCGCGGCTGGCGGCGCGGGCGTTCATCGGGCCGCAGGTGACGCCGACCAGCCCCTCCCGGCCGATCGCCGCGGTCTCGATCATGCGATCCCCGTCGATCACGGTCATCAACGAGACCACCCCGCTCATCGGGAACCAGACTTCTTCGACGGACTCGCCCGCGTCGTACAACATCTGGCCCTGGGTGAAGGGCCGCCTGTTGAGGTGCGGCTCGAGCCGCTGTCGGTCCTCGGGATCGAGCGCGGCAATCCACAGATTGTCCATGTCCAGGCTCCGCATTGAAGGGGATCGGTTCCGTAACGCCAAGCTTGGGCGAGCGTTCCGGGGTCGACGCCTTGTCGGCGGCCGACCTGCACGATACGGCAGTCAGAGGGACGCTGCATCGTCGGCGGCACGGGCGGAGGAGGCGCGACATGGCCGAGCGGCTGGACGTGGAACAGGTTCTCAAGGCGCTGCCGGCGTGGCGCGCCCATCCCGGCGACCGGCCAGCCATCGAGCGCAAGCTGGTCTTCGCCGATTTCAACGCCGCCTTCGGCTTCATGACCCGCGTGGCCCTGAGGGCCGACAAGGTCGACCATCACCCGGAATGGTTCAACGTCTACAACCGGGTCGAGGTGGTGTTGACCACCCACGACGCCGGCGGCGTGACGCAGCGCGATCTCGACATGGCCCGTTTCATCGACGAGGCCGCCGCCGCCATGGGGGTGAAGGGGTGAGCGGCCGCGTCGCCGGCAAGTCGGCCCTGATCACCGGCGCCGCCGGCGGCCTGGGTCAGGCCATGGCGTGGATGCTGGCGCGCGAGGGCGCCCGCGTCGCGGTCACCGACCTGAACCTCGACGGGGCACGGGCGCTGGCCGAGGCGATCAACGCCGAGCATCCGGGCGCCGCGGTCGCCTTCGCCCACGACGTCACCGACGAGGCGCAATGGGTCGCGGTCGTCGATCAGGCCGTCGCGGCCATGGGCGGACTGTCGATCCTGATCAACAACGCCGGCATCGGCGGCGAACTGCTCTTCGCCGAGCAGGACTCGCTGGAGAACTGGCGCCGCGTCCAGGCGGTCAACCTCGAATCGGTAATGCTCGGCTGCAAGCACGCCATGCCGCACCTGCGCGCCTCGGGCGCCGCCTCGATCGTCAACATCAGCTCGGTGGCCGGACTGGCCGCCGCCCCGGGCATGGGGGCCTACAACGCCACCAAGGCCGCCGTCTGGATGTACACCAAGACCGTGGCGCTTGAGGCGGCCAAGGCCGGCTGGAACGTGCGCAGCAACTCGGTCCATCCGGTCTTCATCAAGACCCCGATCCTCGACCCCTTCGTGGCCATGGCCGGCGGCGACGAGGCGGCGGCGCACGAGAAGCTGGCCCGCGGCATCCCGCTGAAGCGGATCGGCGAGCCGGACGATGTCGCCTGGTGCGTGCTCTATCTCGCCTCGGACGAGAGCAAGTTCGTCACCGGGGCCGAGTTCAAGATCGACGGGGGGATGCTGGCGCAGTGAGGAGAAGTGATTAGTGGCTAGTGATTAGTGGCTGGTGGTTAGTGATTGGGTGGTTCGGCAATCACTAATCACTAGCCACTCACCACCCTCATTCCACCAAATCCACCGGCAGGATCTGGCTGCTCAGCAGGGTCTCCATGCTGCGCCAGTGGTCCGGTCCCTGCCGCTCGACCCAGGCTTGCACCACGTCGCGGCCGAGGCCGTAGTTGATGATGTAGCTGCGGTAGGTGTCGATGAAGCGCAGCCGCTGGGTCGCCTTGGCGCGGTCGGCGAGGCTGTATTTCATCAGCAGGTCGATGGCCGCGTCGCGGTCGATGCGGCCGGCGAGATAGTCGTCCGCGATGGTGTATTCGGCGCGGGCCAGCTGGCGGGTCAGGGCGGCCAGCTCGGCCTTCTTCTCCGCCGTCGCCGGGTCCAGCCCGGCCAGGGGGAACAGCACCTCGCGCTCGAACTGGAGGCCCTCGTCGCCCGGGAAAGCCAGATCGATGCCGTAGTTGGCGCTGCCCTCGGCCACGAACGACATGGGCGAGAACAGTGGATAGACGCTCATCTCGACCCAGCCGCGCTCCTCGACGAAGGTCTTCTCCAGCAGGGCGTTGTATACGTGGTGGCCGGGGTAGCCCTCGTGGCAGCCCAGATCGATGGCCCGCTCGGTGTAGATCGGGAAGTCCGCGTTGATCTCGATCTTCGACCGGGCGTCGCCCTGGTAATAATTATAGCCGGACCACGGCTTGTCGCCGACGAAGGCGAGGGTGAAATTCTCGTGGGCGGGCAGGGCGATGTGCTGGACCGTGCGGCGGCGGCATTCGGCGATGGCCGCGTCCATGACGACCTGCAGCCGGTCCTTCGGAATGACGTAGTGCGACTTGAAGGCGGTGACGCGCTCGGCCAGCGTGCCCGTCCCGGGCAGCAGGGCGTCGATCCGGGCCAGCACAGGATCGTAGGCGGACAGCGGACGCAGTTCGGGGCGGACGCCGAACAGCGCCTCGGCCTCGTCGGCGAAGCTCATCTTTTCGCCCGACAGCATGCGCAGCCGCGCCGCCGCCGCCGAAACATGGGCCAGCAGATAGGCCTTGCGGCGCACGACCTCGGGAGCCGCCCCGGCCGTGGACACGGCGTTGAGGCGGCCGGTCAGCGAGGCGGCGCCCTGAATCAGCTGAGGAATCTCTCGCGGGTCGGCCTCGGCCGCCGCGAGCCATTCGGGCGGACCATAGTAGGCGTCGACATAGCCTTCCTCGCGCTCGCCGATCTCCAGGATCAGGGCGACATAGTCCCGGGCGATGGCGTCCAGGCTGTCGCCCGACGGGTCCGCCGGAGCGGACGGGGCCATGGGCGTGGCGCATGCGCCGACCAGCAACACCAGGGCGAGAAGAACCGCGCGCATCGAAAGACCCTCCATCGTCGAAGCGGCGGCAGGCTAGAGCAGGCGCCCCGTCGCGGACCATTACAAATCGTCCAGAATGCCCCGGGGTTCAGCGGCGCATTCGGGATTGAGGGCGGAGCGGTCCTGCTGTAAGGCCCTTCGTCCCGGCTTTCGCCGTCAGACGCACCCGTAGCTCAGCTGGATAGAGTACTGCCCTCCGAAGGCAGGGGTCAGAGGTTCGAATCCTCTCGGGTGCGCCATTTTCCCTGTCCCGGATCACACCCCGCCGCGGGAAGCTCTTGCCAAGAGCCCCGAGCGGCGCATCATGTCGGTGTTGATCCGGGGAGGTCACGATGAAAGTCGCCGTACTCATGGGCGCCGCCGCCCTTGCCCTGGCAGGAACGGCCGCGGCCGAGACCTGGCAGGTTTATTCCCGCAGCGCGAGCAACGCCTTCATGGCCGATGCGGACAGCATCACGACCGAAGGCGAAATCACCTCTATCCGGGTCGCCACCGTGCCGCGGGCCGGCGAGGCGGGCGACCAGAGCCATTCGGTCGAAATCTACCAGTTCCGGTGCGGAGCCCGGCAGTGGCGCACCGCCGGCGTGGTCGAATTCGGCCCGGACGGCGGCGAGATCGGCCAGTATCCGGAAGAGGACGCCGCGTGGGAGCCGCTGCGGCGGGACACCATGCCGAACTATCTGAAGGAGATCGCCTGCGACGGCGCCCGCGCCGTGCCGCCGCACTGGTCCTCCATCCCGGCCTTTGTCGAGGCCGGGCGGCCCTGATCCGCGTCAGGCGTCGACGGCGGCGTCCAGGGCGTTGGCCTGGATGAACTCGCGGCGCGGCTCGACCACATCGCCCATCAGCTTGGCGAACAGATCGGAGGCGTCCTCCTGGTGCTCGACGCTGACCTTGAGCAGGGTGCGGGCGTTGGCGTCCAGGGTGGTCTCCCACAGCTGCTCCGGGTTCATCTCGCCCAGACCCTTGTAGCGCTGGATGGCGATGCCCTTCTTGCCGGCGTCGAGCACCGCCTCGAGCAGGTCCAGCGGACCGCGCACGGTGACGGTCTTGTCCTTGCGGCGATAGACGGCCGGCTTGTCGAACAGGCCCTCGAAGGCGGCCGAGCGCTCGGCCAGGCGGCGGGCGTCGAGCGAGCGGATCAGGGCCTCTTCCAGCACGATGCGCTCGGTCACGGCGCGGCGGACGCGCTCGAACACCACGGCGCCCTGGGCGCCGGGCGAACCGGCCCAGTCGCCGTCGCCTTCCTCGGCGTAGAGGTTGAGGCGGGCGGCGGCCTTCTCCAGGGCGGCGGCCGGATCGGCGGCCGTCTCGTCGAACAGGCCGGCCAGCGCCGCCTGCTCCACGGCGAAGGCCGGGGCGCGCTGGCTGAGGCGGTCGACGCCGGCCTTGAAGGCCTTGGCCTCGCGCACCAGCGCCTGCAGGTCCATGCCCGTGCGGCGCTCGCCCGTCGGCAGGTCCAGTTCGGCCTCGGACGAACCCTCCTCGATCAGGTAGGCGTCCATCTCCGCCTGGTCCTTGAGGTAGCGCGACTGCTTGCCCTTGGAGACTTTGTAGAGCGGCGGCTGGGCGATGTAGACGTGGCCGCGCTCGATCAGCTCAGGCATCTGCCGATAGAAGAAGGTCAGCAACAGCGTCCGGATGTGGGCGCCGTCGACGTCGGCGTCGGCCATCAGGATGATCTTGTGGTAGCGCAGCTTGTCGGCGTCGAAGTCGTCGCGGCCGATGCCGGTGCCCAGCGCCAGGATGAGGGTGCCGATCAGGTCGGATGACAGCATGCGGTCGAAACGGGCGCGCTCGACATTGAGGATCTTGCCGCGCA
>Ga0196965_1000742_pt1 | contig 15868 bp, 14 predicted proteins | sample S1_20metaG_FD_148668 | JGI IMG/M metagenome (GOLD analysis project Ga0196965, IMG submission 148668) | Soil microbial communities from Anza Borrego desert, Southern California, United States - S1_20 | ecosystem: Environmental > Terrestrial > Soil > Desert | place: USA: California | collected... | reverse complement strand
TGATTCAATATGCTAATTCAGACAGTAATTCTACTGCAAACAGTAACACTACTAACATCATTGATGAATCTATGAATCAATCTGTCAATATATCTGAACTAAATAATTCGCTAATTTTAGGTTCATTGATAGGCGTAAACGATGGAATCCACAATGCTGAAGGTACTGCAAAAATAATACCACTTCAGAAGGAAGATACAAATGTTCTTAGATTAGAAGATCTAAAGGTAACTAACGGACCTGATCTATATGTATATTTATCGACAAATAAGAGTGCATCTGATTTTGTCAACCTAGGGAAACTAAAAGCTAATAATGGAAATCAAAATTACAATATTCCCTCTCATATTGACTTGACAAAGTATGATACAGTATTGATATGGTGCAAGGCATTTTCAGTTCTATTTGGTAGCGCCGAGCTCAAGCCTCCGCAATAAATATTTGCTAAAAGAATTTAATCAATCATTCCATTCCATTCTTATTGTCAACAGTAACAAGAGTATCTATTTTTAATATTTCTCTAGCCTTCATTGTATATTCTTGCCTTTGAAAACAAGATTTTATTATTTTGATAATCACTGCTATAACAGAGATCAGTTTTGATATTAAGTAGAAGCGCGCTGTATTAGATGTATCACTTAATTTTTATTATGCAAATTTAATGATCAAATGTCGTATTATTGGTGAAGAGTAACTAATCGTATTCTTCTGACTTATTTGGCACGAGCATCGGGCTTTTCTGTAAGCCTTTATATTTTGATTATTGTCTATCTATTTCTAACTTCTTTTTTTATCTTATGTGATTGCCACTTGACAACCCAATTATTTAACTGATGTAAAATTGGCTGAAGCTCCTTTGCTTGTGGAGTAAGGCTATATTCTGCTTTGATTGGAACTTACGGAAATATTTTTTTTGATATTAACCCTTCACGTTCAAGTTCTAATAGTCTATCAGATAAAACAGTACTACTTATTTCAGGTATCAGTCTCTTAATTTCATTGAATCGGACGGACAGTCCCATGAGTAGTTAAATTCTTCAAAATATGCAAAGACCATCGTCTTCCAAATACCTCTCATATATCTACTATTTCGCATTTTCCTTCTTCTTTTGGTTTATCCAAATCCACGAGTAGGATATTACTACTAAGCAATAAATATTATAAGCCTTATAATTGTAAACTGGAATTAACAATTAACTGATCAATTCCTATATAAAATAGTAATTACTAACTAAGTAATTTATTACTACTAAGAGTAAATAGCATAGGTGGTTATATAATTTGTGGAAAAAATAAGTTACATAAATCAAACAAGCAATAAAAAAGCACATGGATTTCAATTTAGGACTATAAATAAAGTAATTGACAGTATCACAACTACAGAAGGCGCTGGATTCATTGTCCATAGGCCATTTCCTACAAATATATTTTCAGATATAGATCCCTTCCTGCTTTTAGATGAAATGGGGCCTATGAACTTAAAGCCAGGAGAAGCGAGGGGAGCGCCAGATCATCCCCATAGAGGATTTGAAACTGTAACGTATATGCTATCTGGTTATTTTGAACACAAGGACTCTGAGGGCAATTCAGGAAAACTTAATCCAGGTGATGTTCAATGGATGACTGCAGGTTCTGGGGTACTTCACTCTGAGATGCCTGCTAAAGACATTACTGAAAAAAGTGGAGTACTACATGGGTTGCAATTGTGGGTTAACCTACCTAAAAAAGATAAAATGATAAAACCATACTATCAAGATATCCGCTCATCTGAAATTCCACTTGTTCAACTTCCTAAAGGAAAAGGTCAGATAAAGGTAATTGCAGGCAAGTTTAACGATACTTATTCTGTTATTAATACAAAGATACCAATTCTGTACTTCCATACAATATTAGAGCCAGGTACTAAGGTTGAGGTTCCAGTTAATACCGAATACAATGCTTTTGTGTATGTTTTGACAGGAGAGGGAAAATTTGAAGACTCAGAAAATAAAGAAGAAAAGGTTACCAAAGGCCAAATGGTTATTTTTAACAAAGACGGAGATTCAATAAAAATTATAGCATCTGAAAATAAAAAAGACACATTACAGCTACTTCTTATTGCAGGCAAACCAATAAATGAACCGATTGCCAGATATGGTCCTTTTGTAATGAACACAAAACAAGAGATTTATCAAGCGATTGAGGATTATAGAAGCGGAAAGATGGGTATAATTAATCATTAGTGAATTATCCCTCCTTTATCCTTTAAAGAGGATACATGAAAACTATAATGCAATTATGATTTCAGTTTTTCGGCTTATCAATTGTTCTTTAGTCCAAATTATAAAAAACGAACTTGATCTATGTTGGGTCGATGTAAAAAATATGCTAGTGTCTAATTACTTCAAATAATGGCTTTTCTGACAAGGTGTGATTTGTAAACTTTTTTATAATCTTATTGGGTCAAAATTGATGCTTTAATATCATAGTAAAATTCAATAAATTGTATCCTAAAATTGCTCCCAATACTAAAGGACAAAATAACAATAACAAAAATACAGGTAAAAAATTCCGCTTTAGAAAATAATTTATCTTGATTTCGCGTATATGTATACTCCTTCTGCAAAAGGATGTAGGCTTTGGCGAAAGCCAATAAAGGTCTTGAGATGCGCCAACAGATCTCAATACCAAGATCCAATGCCTACACATTCTAAATCATGTTATCATTATTATTCTCTGGCTTCTGTTCTCAAGCAAGGTTCATTAATAGAATTTAGTTTTTAAAACTCTATTTGATTCGATTATACGATGTACAGACCGGTTGAGTAAGGAGCCTGAACGCTACTGCAGGCTATATCATTTAATCAACAACTATAAATATAGATAGAGTAAGGTAAATCTATTTGTCAAAATATTTGTCTGAGAAATGTCTTTGTTAATCTCTTATATCTAAGACAAACGCATCTGAGATAATTTTTAGGTTCTCTTCGTAGTCTATTATTTTGATCTATTTTAAAAGTTATGTTAACTAATATGCTTGTTCACATTTACTATTGCGTGAGCAATTTCAATGAAGCTTTTTGACAAGAAACAAAATAACACCTATAGGAATGAAAAGGACAAAAAGTAAAATCAAATAAGGAGCATCTTCCAAATACAGATGACTTGCAACTGCCAATATTCCGTAAATATTAATCACTATTGCAGGGAAAACTAGTGCTAGTATCAATAATTCATAATATTTGGTAATTGTTGTCGATGGTGATGATATTTTCTTTTGGTTATCATCTTCAGTTGTTGTCATTGTTTTATTGATATTTTGGATTCTCAATCCTAAAATAAACGATGATGTTCCTATTAGAAAAGATACACCAGTAAGAATATTACTAGTAAGGCCAGGAACAATAGTAAGTGGAGCTCCTGTTCTCGTATTTTCCATGTTATCTTGTATCTGTTGTGCTAAAGTGTAATTCTTGCCTACTGACAAAAAGGAACAAAATGTAAATAGAAATGTAAGTATTAGCAAAGAAAAAAACAATGATATTGTTCTATACCTAGTCAACAACATTACTCATAGATTCATAGATTTATTTATTCTGAAAAGATGTAAAGAATAAGATTTTATCTTTTGCAAATAGTTTTGTTATGATGTTGATTTGATTGACTATGACATTAACGATATTGACTCTGTTATGGTTAGAATAAATCAAAGTTTTTTTAGATTGTCCTTCAGAATAATTTGTCTAAAAATGTCAGGGATATAGTAAAACAATAGAATCTGAAATTATTTATTGTCAATCTACTTTGGACATTACTACCATAGGGAACTTAACCCCACCACCACCATAGTTGAGAATTGCTACTTATAACAATACCAAATATGTCTGACTTAGACAAATAAACTAGGCTACTATCAATAAGGAAACTATTGGACTTGCTCTTTAGGCTTTAATAGCCAAAACGACATGATAAAAACCATGAATGTTACTGCAGCAGATATAATAAAAGTAATCGATCCTACTAAATTATACAATATCCCACCTAGTACAAGTCCTATAATACTAGCTAAACTTCCCATACTGCTTCCAACTCCTTGAATTATTCCTTGATGGACAGTTCCGGCTCGCTTTGATAGTATAGACATAAATGATGGCCACATAAGACCATTGCCTAAAGCAAACAAAACCAATGCAACGTAAACTAATATGGTACTATTAAATACAAATAGTACAAAATTTATCCCCAAAATTAAGCTTCCAATGACAACTAGTTTTTCCTCAGGTATTATTTGAAGTGCCTTTCGAAGCACTGGACCCTGTACCAGGATCATTACGCCGCTTAAAATCGAATAGAATATACCCATTTCAGTTATGGACCATTTCAGTCCATCTACTGCATGAATTGGAAAGGAAGTATAAAAGATATTGAATCCAAGAAATATAAAAAAATATAATACAAGCAAAAATGATATATTTTTTTGCCTGAAGACATCAAAGAATGATAGGTTTTTAGGATTGGAAATATTATAGCATTCTTTTGGTTCGCAAGAAAAAGTATTTCTAATTGCTACTTTTTCAGATATGTTTATGGCCGAAATTGATGACGTGGTTGCTGATACTTTAGATTCTTTAAGCATAAATGCGATTATGAATAATGCAACAACCGAAATTAACATTGCAGCCAAAACAGGTAACATTTCCTTATAAACAGTAGTGCCCAAAATTCCAGCTAATGCAGGACCTACTATGAAACCTAAATTAGATGATATCGCCATTTTTCCAAAGTTATTACTTCTACTCTTATCGGTTGAAATATCTGCGAGATATGCATTCGCAACTGAAATATTGCCTCCTGTTAATCCATCTAGCGCCCTAGATATAAACAATATAATTATCGGAAGTGTAATGATAAAAGTCCCAAGAATTGGAGAATTAATGCCATAAATATTCCAAACTGGTACAAATAGTGCTATAAAAAATATTACCCAACCTATGAACGTTCCACCATTGCTAATCAGTAAAACCTTTTTTCTACCTATAGTATCAGACCATCTTCCCAATATTGGAGCGCCAATTAACTGAAAAGCGGGATAAATTGCAGACAGTATTCCATATACAAGCGCATTACCACCAAAATCAATTACTAAAAATATCAAAAAAGGTAAAACTATGCTGAAACCCATTGTTCCAATAAAATTAGATAAGAGCAATGGAAAAATTGTACTTGCTCTATTTACAGTAGACAATCTCGCATATAGAATTCAAATCACTACTATAAAAGGATGTGATGTAGAATATACTTCTAAAATAAATAGTGACACCCCAATTAGGGATCCTTAACTTTTGCAAATTTGATGGCCTTTGAAGAATACAAATATGATATACCTGCTGCTGCTGTTTCAACTAGAAAAGATAATCAATTGTATACTTCAAGATAAGTCTTTCATCTATATAATATCATGTTCTATCAAAATTTAATTAATACGTCAATCATACTCTCTCATAATCAAAGGAACCTAATTCCCACAAAAGAGAACTAGATAAAAAATAGTATCAAAATAAAAGATTGGCTGTAAGACCTTGGATTTAGGATTTACCGCCTTCTCTTGCTACTCTTTTACGAGTTTCTTCATCTGCTGCTTGAAGTCCTCTCTCGTCATGTGGTGCTTCTCCACCTGCTCTTGCTACTCTTTCTCTTGTTTCTTCATCTGCAGATGCAAGACCTCTGTTGCTATTTTTATTATTTTTGTCTGATGCCATAGTATTCTTTTTGATATAACTTTCTATTTAAAGAATATAATGCTATTACTGTGATGTTACCTAATATCATATTGATGTAAAATAATATGCTGGAAACCGAGCATGTATATGAAATTCGCTCATATAAAATTTTTATTTTGCGAATTACAGATAGGAGCCAGAGTACGGTTAAATAATTTGTTAATAGCAAATGCACTTTTAATTGCAAAAGCAGCGACTTGAGATTTATAGTAGCGAAGAACGATTTTAAAGTTGAATAAGAAATTTTTTAATTCTACAAGAACATAAGATGTATAAATAGCAATATACTGACAAATACATTATCTATTATACTAGAATCCTCATACCACTAGGTAATTAATCCCCCTGAAGGAGAACGGTTACTAAGAATTTAATCTATACTATGGCATGAAGAAACCTACGGAAGGATTTCTAAAATGACTGCAAAAACTAAAAATTTATCCATGCGTAGAAATTGTTCTATCTAGTAAAGTAGTGAGAGTAAGTATGTAATAATAAACGTGAGAATATTGATGAAATGTATGTGATGTGACATTATTCTATGTATTCACGATATCTGTATACTTTTTCTTATAATCAGATTGTATTAATTTATTATTCATTGAGAGAATATTTACTATTTTTAAATTTCCTTGCTTTTTCTATGATGTTACGATAAGTTACTGCCTGTTGAAAAACCATGCATACTATAAATGATATTGTAAAAATCACCGCCACAAGAAAAGATAGAAATGCTGGAAAATTCATCAGGATTCATCTATACCTTTTAAATTCAAATTTCCTTGCTTTTTTTATCAAATTCGGTTTCTATGTCTTTGTCATTATCTTTAACCTTTTTAACAAATGCTTTTGTTCTTGATTTCAGTTTTTTAACTATTATATTCAAAATACTATCTGATTTATTTTTTGGTCTTTCATTTTCGTTATATCTATTTGTAATGCCAAGATGATTCTCTCCAAGATCTTCTTTCTTTATATCATTTTGATTTTCAGTCATTGCATATTATAATGGGTAATAAAGCATAAATTATCAATTATGGAATTACCAAACTTTTATTAAGAAAAACTAATCATCTTGATATTAAAAATCAAAAAATTTTAATGCTAATAATAGTAAATTAAACCTCCAGAGATTTCATCGCCAAAAGCGCATTGTAGCAAGTAAGAATTAATATGTGTATAGCCGAAAGCATGTTTTTATACTATTTCGCTTTACTAATCTTTTTTCAGATAATTTACTCAAGATGCTAATTAGGGTATTGTTTAAAAGAATTGTATTTATTATTAAATGCAAATCTGCATGCAATTTATTTATTTAAATTATAAAAGGCTTGCATAATTGGTGAATCGATTCTTGAGATGTGTACGTCAGAAAGTCGATTATTAAATTAAATAAATTCTTACTAGATAATGGAAAAGTTATAGCCATAAGAGATAGTAAGATGTAATACATGCTTTCTTTCTATTAAGAATGTCTTTAGATGGCCGAAAATGTATGTTACGAAATAATAATATTTGTTAATTCATATAACTAATCTATATCTGTATCGCCGTTTTGTAGGTGTACGATTGTTTTATGAAGTTCCATATCGCCCAAACTATTCCCAAAGTTCATCCCACACTTCTCACACTTATATTCTGAGTGATCGGCTTCATCCTTTTTAACTCTATTAAAGTTACTCAACCTCTTATTCTTCCCTTCTTACATAATGAATTAGCGATAAAAGTTTAAGAATGAGACATATCCTTAGCAATTGACAATATATCAAAAACTATTTAATAGCATAACGTTGTGATGTTTTGTTACTGTGCCCATAGTTATTAGTCAAGAAGATAAAATGACGTTTGATAAACGTTATACTGAATTTATGAATGCAACAAAATTTGAAGCCGCAAGGGATGTAAATCCTGGCGGATACTACAAAGCCATATGGGCAAGAGACGCGGCATTTATACTAAAAGATCAGTTTTTGTCTGGCCATTACGAGTCAACATTATATCAAAGTCTTTTGATTTGGTCAAATCAGATAGGAACAGAAGTGTCTCCATTGTTATTGTACTGTAGTAATTTAAAAAGAAAACCATTATTATATGGTCGAGGATCACCTGAGTTAAACTTTAAGTCTGATATTGCAGATGATAATACCATAAGTAAATTTGAAGGAGCTATTCCTACCAGTATTTATTTTGAAAAAGGATTTTGTGAAATATATGGACAAAATCCAGATATTGATTCAACAGCACTAATGATCTATATCACTTCTTGGATTCTATACAACTTGATAGCAATAAAAGAAAAAAACAAAGATCTAGACGTAAATGTTGTGTCAATAAAAGGTATACCAAGCAATAAGGAAGGCCAAAGTGTTTTCTTAAATGTTTCTTTATCTAATATTATCAATTTTTTTATTCCTCGTATGCTTAAAGCAGTAACCTATCTACAAAGTAGAGATACAGACAATGATGGGTTACTTGAGCAGAAACATAATGAGGACTGGATGGATACACTTCTACGAACTGGAAAAGTGGTATATAGTCAGGCTTGCTGGATACTTGCTTTAAAGAGCCTGTCTAACTTATTAAAGAAAATTGGAAATCATGATGAATCAAAAAACCTAGAAGAGATGGCAAACAGAACTATATATGCAGTTGAAGACAAGATGTGGTCTAAAAAAGACAACTGCTATATAGACAAATTAGATGCAGATCTGCATTTAGATGCCAAAATGCATAACAGACTTGTTACCCAGGATATTTCCTTATATCTGGTGGCATTAACGGAAAGTAACCAAGATATTTTTACTAATGATCTACAGGTTACACAAAGTGAAGGCTCAAGCTATCAATCTAACCATAATGACTCAGAAATACATCAAAGAGCAATAAGTACCTTAAATACTTTGAAAAACAGAACTTGGAAAAACAATTTACCATTAGTAACTGAAAAAGAAGTTGCAAAAACGGGACCTTGGAATCTCAATCCCAACGAATATCATAATCACACTTTTTGGGCCTGGATTACTGGAATAGAAATGGTAGCACGAAATAGGTTTGACATGATTGATGATTTCACTTATTTATTATCCAAGTTTGTTTCCGATGATAATATGGTACATTTGAATATGTTACATGAATGGGTGAATCCATTAACTTTTCAGGGCAATGGTGCCTATCCATTTAGGACAGGTATATCTGCCATTAGAATAGCTGTTTCTGAATTTCAAATTAAAAACATGGTACAAAATGTCAATGATTAACCACATCGAGAAAAACGGTTTGAACAACCGTATTTTTATATTTTGAATCTTATTAAGATAATGATTCGATCAAATTTTTAAAATTTTCTTTATATTTTTGCTTAGAAAATTTATTTGCCAATTTTTTCATCTTTTCTTTTTCAATCTTGATATAGCTATTATATTTGATATTATTACTATTTATGAGCATTTTGGCTATTATCTTACCTGCATCTTCTATTGTACTGTACTGATATTGAGAAGGAACAAATTCTTCTCCTCCACCTTTGTTAGGGGTAATCGGGATAAGCCCTGCGCTCATAGCTTCAACAATTGAAATTCCAAATGGTTCATCAGGGGTAGGGTGAAGGTAAAGACTAGATTTCTGTAATTGCCACTGAAGTTCTTCCAAAGACAAGTCAGTTAATATTTTTATATTATTTCTTAAATTATATCTTGATATTAATCTTTCAAGATCTTGAAGATAGTCTTTATCTGCTGAACTTATGTTTCCAACAATGTTTATTTCAAAATGATATTGGTTATGCTTTTCCTTTAGCACTTTTCCAATTAGTACAGCGTTTTCGATCATTTTTGGTCTACTAATCCTTGAAATAACAAGAATTTTGTCTTTTTCTTCCCTCAGAATATTGCTTATAGTATTTATGTCATCTCTTGTAGTATCAAGTGTTCTAAACTTGTCTATATCTACTGGAGGATAGATGACAGTTACCTTTATTTTGTCTACTCCGTAGATTTTTTCTATCGCCTTTTTACTGAAATTTGAATTTGTTAAAATAATTGTATTCTTCATCATTTCATTATATTTTTCCAATGTTTTGGATGCAATAACATCTTTTTCATGTGGAGATAATTCGCTAAAAGAATCAATAAATTTCTCCAAAAAAGTATAATCTCTTTTGTCAAGTAATTGAGGAACTAGGGGATAATGACAATAAGTGATCTTGATTGGAGGTTTACTTTTTGTCCATTTACTGTTCTCTTTATCATAATTTTCGTTATGGTTATAGTAAGGAAGTAAATCTCCATGAGTGTTTATGATAATATCATAATTTTTGTCATCAAATTTACTGTTACATGAAATACTTTTTTTATCTTGTACATTTTTTTCTTTACTCACTCCCCTCGTTTTTTCATTCTCTAATAAAGCCCTGAAATCAAAGATCCCTATTTGATCAAAATCCCATAAATTAACATTACCTCTTCCAAAATCACTTTTAATCTCTTGTAAATTTGGCTTTTGTAATGTCAAAAGATCTACCTTAAAACCAATTTCGTTGAGTAGTTCTATTGTTGCAAAAGCTAGGCGTTCGCTACCTCCACCAGCGTTTAGATTATCATGAATTATTTTGGCTTTTTTAATTTTCATATGAAAACAATCTTACCAACAATGATTGTCGAAATAATCAAAAAATATGGTATTGTAACTGATCTCAGATCCTGTTCTCTTAATCTGCTTTTTCATATGTTGTGTTATCCTTGAGAGTATATAAAGCATGAAATAGAATGAAGAAAATACTAATTCAAACTCAATTACCGTTGTCTTACATGAAGTCATAGTAATGAAATATATCTTAGAATATACACAACATGTATTTTTAATTAGTTTTTTAGAACAGGGGGATCTGAGAAAAACACTAAAGTTTTAATTAAAAATAATCTTTGTGTTGGTATAATCAAATCAGCAGATGACTATGACGAATTTTGATGCATTAACAGAACAATACTAATAGTCATAAAAGGAATAGATACGGATATTGTACTTGTAAACATGTTGCATTAAATGGCCTTGAGTGTAAGTCTACTTCAGCAAAAGAGGTTCTTTTGACTCTTGATGATTATATTAATATGATAGACTCTATATGCTCATGAACAGAAAATAGCATCAGACAGGCCGCAATGATAATTGCAGCTCCTTATAAAGCAATTGAGATCAGCAAAACAAAAAGATACCGTAGTGGTAGTATTATTATTAAACAATGAAAATCTAACGACAGTATCCAACTACATTAGATATTTTTGAACCATTCAATTACGTTGTATATACTTTAAGTGGATTTAGCCTTTAAATTAAATAAGTAGCTTGATCTATTACTATTTTAATGCACACAAAGCAAAATATGACCAAGTTATAGAATTTGTAAATTCTTTGCTTGATGGAAGTATTTATATAAACATAGCAGGAAATCCAATTGAAGGCACTCAAAGTAGACCTGATTATAAAACTGATAAGATTGTAAGGTTCTTTGAACTTACTAACCAAAAGGAACAAAACGATCAAGAAAAGGAAGATTTGGAAAATCTAGCAAGGGATTTATTTGATTCTCTAGTATTTTGGAGATTAAAAGGACTAATAGTTAAGACTAATTAGACAGATTTGTGAATAGTATTCATGCAAATTTTGTTATTGTTTGGCATTGAATATTTTGAAGTCTAGTAGTCTCTGCCTCTAACTTATTTTTCATATCTAGTGCTTTTTCTTACTTCTTTTGATTTAATAGCGTATGTGTAAAGCAATCTGATATTCTATTATTATCTAATACTTTTAAATAGCCTAAATTAATACATGAACAATGATTAGTTCTTTTAATTAATTGGTATTAGACCCATTATCATAATAAAAGTTAATCCTACTGAAGCCAATATTCATACAAGGACTGGTTCAATAAATTCTCAAATGTGATTCTATTCATGGTAGCAAGTTTAGACTTTATTAATAATATATCAAACGTTATTGTATAGTGGATACAGTTTTTGACTCGATCTCTTTTTGACTATTTGTCGACATTTAGATTTCAGAATTTTTATTGACAATACCGCGTTTACTTAATTTCCATTAAACTATACTTTATGCAAATATATTTTATTAATTATAGGAATTTTAATAACAAAGATATCTCTATTATGGATATTGATTCCAGATATCGCTTCCGTCACGTTACTTGATTTATTTTCTTTTTTGAATAATTTCGGAGATGATCTTTTAAGATCTACTATCGCGCTTTTTGTTGTAATCAACCCAATAGGTATTATCCCTTTGTTTACAAGCATCACTCAAAAAATGCAAAAAAAAGAAAGGGATATGATACTAAAAACGACCGTTATAACGGCAGGAGTTTTATTAATGATATTTGCAGCTTTAGGAACTCAAATTCTGTCAATCTTTGGAATTACAATATCTAGCTTTATGATTGCAGGTGGGATATTGCTTTTCGTAGTCTCAATTGAATTGTTAACACATGGTGGGTGGAGATTTGGAGGAACTGTTTCTGATGAATCTGGTGTAGTCCCATTGGCATTTCCTTTATTGGCAGGACCGGGTGCCATCACTGCTGTAATACTTTCATATCAGACTGCGGGATTGGTTATAACAATGTTATCAATCGTGATTGTGATAGGAATTACCTATATTGTGTTCTATTTAACTGGGACGATATATAGAATCCTTGGTAAAAGGGGTTCTCTAATTGTTACTAGAATATTCGCAGTTCTGATTGCAGCATTAGCCATCCAATATATAATAGACGGTTTAAAAACAATTTAAACTCATTGAGTAAATGTCGTAATATTGATAACACCATGATAATGAAGTTCGTTCTTAAGTATAGTTATAAATTAAAAAAAGATGGATATGATAAACCTTTTAAAACTCATTTCTATAGTTGAAGACTATTGGAGTCGACTGCTATGTAGGATCACATCACGTAAATTGCCGGCATTTGCAAACTAAACATCGATGGTCGTAGAATTTTGGCCCATGAATTTCATTTCTGTGCTCAATCTTGGTATGAATGCAATTTTTACATAGAGGTATTTGAAGACTAACTATTTTACTCATATACCCATGATGTATATAATACGTTATTAACCATTATGAAACCTATTACAACTATAATTATAATTCCAGGAAGAACTATATACGTATATCATGACACAGAAATATTATCGCCTACTGGTCGAATAATAGGATATTTCAATAGAAGAAAATCTACTGCTGCCGTTAACCTAACCATCTTCTTATTATCATTGAATTAATTATCAAGCAAAATATTTCAATTTGACTATTATTACCTGCTTGTTAGGTACATATTGTTAATTACTTTTTGTTTCTAACTCTTTATTGCAACTTATAAGAATCATATTATTAATTGTTGTTTACCTTAATAAAGTAATACCAGTTTAGTATAGCATGGAGTCAATCTGGAGAACGGTTTAGCAATGCCCGTTTAGAAAGACTTAGGACGGAGTATTTGCTATAGTCATGACCATATTGATGCTTGAGATTACACCTTCTCATATATTTAACCTAGGTATCAGCCGAATTACCAAAAGAGTCAATTGATCTCTTACCTGCACTTTTGAGTTACATGATTAGTTTTATAATTCTAGGTTTCTTTTGGATAACTCATGATGATCAGTTTCATCGTATTAAATGAGTTAACAGACATCTACTTGAACTATCAATATTTTACTTGATGTTTATTGATTTAATATCTTTTTCAACTTCACTTGTTGACGAATTTGGCAATTAAGAATTCTCAATATTCGTGTATGGGATCAATCCAATTATTTGTTCAATTTTGGGATTATTTGCACTAGTTATATGCTACCGAAAACCACTAGCAAGATGATAAAGAACTGTCATTTTCATAAAGAGGGAGCTGGGGCGATTTACAATTAATATTCTCATGTATATTATTGTAATTCTATTGGCTTTTGTAAATAACAGTTTAAGTAATATTCTATTTGATACCCCTTGAAAAAGTAGATAATATGTTTTGGAGAAACAAATAATGACCTTGATCAATTCTCTACTATGATGTAGTGTTATCACAACATGCTTATTTGCATGCCTGACAAATAATAATTGATATTATTCTTATTTGATATCAATAAGAGTTCTAATATCTGGTTACGATTAACAAGAAATATTGTTTGATGCTGCTTTTCTTTATTACAGCCTTCAGTTAATGCATTCATCAACTAAATATTATTAGATCCAATAACCGAATGTAAGATAAGTTTGATTTTACTTTGTGTTTTTATTTTGAATTATTATGGCCTGTCTTATCGTTTCTAAATTCTCCATCAGATAATTCATGATCTTTTTTATTCTATGAGGTGATATCTTTTCTCTTTTCCATCCTTTATATTGTAATAATCCTGACTCTATCTCTTTAGCCAAGTTATCCTGATTTTTAGGATAGGTAACTGTAACCCAGCTTCCATCCATAAACCTTATTGTCAGAATGTCGTCATCATATCCTTTAATGCTAGCCATTTTTGACTTAAGCGTTTGAGGACCAATATCTATCTCAAAACAATTATTGTCAGTCCAGTGAATTTTGCTATTGCTATTGCTGCTTCTGTTTCTGCTTATAGTCATACTATTATTTCTTCTCCTCCTTCATTATTTTTATTAGTCCCTAATCTAGCCATTGAATTGATTAGAAAGTTACATCTCGAATTATGATTAATTAATCTACTATTTTGGCAAGACGGTGAGGTTATTTACTTTGAAAGTAATAAATTCATCGATGTCCATGTTTAGAATAACATTGCTGCCAACTTCTTTTATTTTAGATTTTGGAATGTCAAATCTCTGATCGTTATCTCCAAATACTACCATCCTATCTTTTGTTTCTTTCATTACAAAGCACACAAAATCTTCATTTAATATCCTTACCCCTCTACTAAACAATGAATTAGGATATCTGGCGTGATATGTAGCCAAGTCAACATTATTAGGCAGGTGCCACTCTTGTATAATATCATCCACCGGTAATGGAGAATTTCTATTCACAAAATATTTCTCGTAAACCTCACTCATAGTCAAACCAATAAGCACATTTCTTCCAGTTGTTTTGATTTCGGAAATCGGAATGTCAAATCTCTCATTATTTTCTCCGAATATTACTATATTGTGATCTGTTTCTTTAACTACATGACCAATATGAGGAGAATCTAAAGCCATTACTCCTCGATTAAAATATTTTCCAACTGACATATCATTATATAGGTTTTGTTCCTATTAAGATTATCAATAAGTAAGTCGTTATAAATTCACGTTAATCATCGTTTTGTGTATATTTTAGAATGATTCCTTCGTGAGAATCATAACTACTGGTTTAAAGTATAATATCGTTTTTTCAGAAAATATTAGATATTCTCTATTGAGAAATTTGTAAAGTTAATAGCAAGTATGACATATAAAGTATATGAGAATTAAGAAATAAGATGCCTATGCTGATGTTAAAATGTAAAACCTGTGGTATCATTTTTAGTGCAGTATACATAACTGAAATTGACGAATTTAAGGCTAAATCCAAAAGTGATTCAAATTTGATACATAGTTGCTCAAGAGGTCATTCAAATCAATATTTGCCAGAAAATTATATAGATTTGTCTTGAATTTTATATTCAAACAGGTTGCTACATAGTTTGTCATTAGGTATAATTTGTAATTCAAAATAGAGACACAATTCTACCCATACCATTAATTATCAACTATCTTTCTCTCTAAAGTAGATAGTTTATCAGTGAAATAGATCTTGTATGCGAATTTAAGTAATTCTCTAAACAAATGAGATATTCCTAATATAATATAAAATCTACTAATGTTTGATTAGCATTGGTAGACCTTGTCTATGGTATGGGTATAACTGACATCATTAGAGATTTGCCAGCTCATTTTAACATGCTAACCAAATATATTTCAATTAAGCTTTTAAAATCAAGGCCATTTATTTATGGTTCCGCTGATATTATCAATGTATGTAATCTTCATTGTTCACATTGTTATTGGTGGAAAACAAGAAGAAATGAAAAAGATGAGTTAAGTGTAGAAGATTG
>Ga0196965_1000741_pt1 | contig 15891 bp, 13 predicted proteins | sample S1_20metaG_FD_148668 | JGI IMG/M metagenome (GOLD analysis project Ga0196965, IMG submission 148668) | Soil microbial communities from Anza Borrego desert, Southern California, United States - S1_20 | ecosystem: Environmental > Terrestrial > Soil > Desert | place: USA: California | collected... | reverse complement strand
GGGGCCCGGGGGCGCCGGGGGGGGGGGGGGAGGTTGGCGCGTCCGGGCTCATGTCGTGGATAGCGAGAGCGGGGGGGCAAAAGGTCACTATCCGAACTGCATAACGTGGAGGCGGCGGAGGGGTTCCGCAGATTGGCAAAAAAAATGCACCCCGCGCAATTTTTTCGAAACCTGCCCCCGCGCCCGCCGGTTCAGGAGGGCGAAGAGGAGCCTGTCAGTGAGCCAGCCGCCGAAATCCACACCGCACAGCGACATAGACGGGGTCCACAGGGACGAGAAGCCCAATGTAGAGAGCGCCGTCGAGACCGGCGAGGGGACCGAGGATCTCGCCCGCGCCAGCGAGGAGACGGTCGCGAGGCCGGATTATTCCGAGGACGTGAAGAACCGCGACGACCGGAGCACTTAAATCCTCCCCGTGAGCGAAGCTCGTGGGGAGGATTTCCTTATCTCTCCGCCTTGTCGACGACGGCGATGGCGAGGGTGAGGCGGCCCGCTTCCGGGTCGCGGTCGATGGTCGAGCGGAGCTGGCGGGAGAGGCCGGTGACGATTCGCTCGAACCGCTCGGTCAGCAGCGCCTCGCGCGGAGCGCCCGGCCGAAGGCTGTCCGATTCGACGGCGAGCTGGGCGGTGCCGGCTCCGGCCCCCTCTCCGGTGAGGGCGATGCTGACCGCCGCGGCGCCGCACAGCATCGCATATTCGGCGATTTCGGTGACCAGGAAGGCGACCGAGACGGCGACGTCCTGGGTGACGTAATAAGGCTCCAGCGACAGGCGGATGCTCATGCCGAGGGCCGAGGCGGGCGCGGTGGCGCGCAGATTGGCGGCGAGCTCGGAAATGAGCGGCTTCAGTGCCACTCCGCGATTCTCCTCGAGCTCGGCGAAATGGTTGCGGTGGACGACGGCGAGGGCGTCGACGCGGCGCTGGATCGAGGCATAAGCGGCGGCGACCTGCTCATTGGGCGAGCCGCGCGAGTGGATGTTGAGCAGTGAGGCGACCACCTGAAGGTTGTTCTTCACCCGGTGGTGAACCTCGCGGACGAGCTTGGTCTGGCGTTCGACCGCGGCCTCGAGCTCGGCCTCGTGATGGGCGAGGGTCCGGACCGCCCGGTCGAAGGCTTCGCCCAGCTCCCTGATCTCCCGGGCCGGAGTCGCGACGCGGGGAAGGGCGAGCTCGCGGTCGCCGGGCCGATAGGCGGCGACGGCGCGCTGCATCCGGGTCAGCGGGCGAAGCAGAAGCCGGTTCAGGATCAGCCAGCCGATCAGGGTGGCGAATATCCACATCAGCACCGGAAGCATGATGAGCAGCATGTCCGCCACCGTGATCGGCATGGCGGAGAGCAGGATGTGCAGCTGGAGCTGGCGGCCGGCGACCGGTTCGTCTCCGGCCACCGTCTGCCGCCAGGCCCCGCCCTTGAACTCGGAGCGGAGCACCATCCGGCGGGTTCCGTCGCTGAGGTCGAGGTTGAAATCGGGGCGGGTGCCCGGGATGTAGCTCAGGTCGCGCAAGGCGTCGCGGCCATATTCGGCGACTCCCTCCAGCGCTCCGCCTTCCCCGAACACGAACAGGTTGAGCGCCGAGCCGTCGTCGCGGAGCCGGGCCACGGTGCCCGGGCGAGTCGCGCGGACCGGGCTGGCGACCGGCACGAAGCCTGCGCTGGCGCAGCGCAGGCTGCCGCCGCCCGCGTAAAGGGCGTAGCGGACCGGCACCGGGCCCTGCTCGAGCTGCCTCAACGTGGTCTCGCAGACCTGCGATCCCTCGGCGGTGAGGGCGATCGCGACGCTGGCCGTGTTGATGGTGAGGACGCTTCGCGAGAAAGCCGAGTTCAGCCTTTGCGCCTTGAGCTCGAGCCGGGCGAGGGTCTCCTCGGCGCGGTCGGCGCTTTTCTGCTCGGCGCTCTGGATCGAGACGAGGATCGCGACCAGCCCCAGCGGGAAGAGCGCCGCGCTGAAGATGAGCGCCATCTTGAGCCCGGTCGAAAGCCGGGCGAAACGGGATGCGAGCCAGCCTTTCGCTTCAGTCGCCACGCCGCTGCGCTACCGCCGACCGGCGGCCCCTAGGATCCGTAATCACGACCTGAGGCGGCCGGAATCAAACGAGCTTGCCCAGCAGGTCGAGCATCTCGGGCGGGATATTCTCGTCGACCGCGTCGCAATAGGCTTTGCGCAGTGCCTGGCCGATCTCGGCATTGGGACCCCGCTTCTTCCGGCTGGTGGGCATGCTTTCACTATCGGCCGGAGGGGAGGGATCGGTTTTGCGCCGGCGGTCGCTGTCGTTCTCGAAGCTCAAATCTTCTCACCCCTCGCGACGCCGGCGCCGCGCCCGCTGCATTTCAACTGGCGTCCGCCGCAGGCACGACCGAGATCGAAACCGGATGCGCAGGACCCACCCCGCGGCCAGATACTGGCCCGCAGTCGCCGTGGAAACAAAAAACTCGCTGAATGGTTCCAACGCCGCGTGAGGAGCGGGCCGGGCCGGAAATTCCTCTTGTTCGCGCACTTCGACCACTTCGGAAGGCGGGTTGCAAAGCGCGGGCACAACCTCAATAGGACCCGGAACGAACAGGAGTCGCAACGAACATGTCGCTTGGTCAGGATCTCGCGCCGCACCTTCCATTCCTGAGGCGCTACGCGCGCGCTCTCACCGGCACCCAAGGCCATGGGGACGCCTTCGTCAAGGCGACGCTGGAAGCGATCGTCGCCGCTCCGAACGAGTTTCCGCGCGACGTCGATCCCAGGCTCGGCCTCTACCGCACCTTCCACGCCATCTGGTCCTCGGCCAATATCGAGGACGATCCCGGCGAGATCGAAGCCGAGGATCCGGAAGGCATCGCCAAGGCGCGCCTCGCCCGGATCACGCCGCTGTCGCGCCAGGCGCTGCTGCTGACGGCGATGGAAGGCTTCACTCCGGAAGATGCCGGCTATCTGATCGGCGCCTCTCCCGACGACGTCGAAAGGCTGGTCGCGGAGGCGCTCGCCGAGATCGAGCGGCAGACCCGGGCGGAAGTGCTGATCATCGAGGACGAGCCGATCATCGCGATGGACATCGAGACCATCGTCCGCGATCTCGGCCACAGCGTCACCGGAGTCGCGGTCACCCGCGACGAGGCGGTGGCGCAGGCCATGGCCCGCCGCCCCGGCCTCGTGCTCGCCGACATCCAGCTCGCCGACGACAGTTCGGGAATCGACGCGGTCAAGGACATCCTCCAGGAATTCCAGGTGCCGGTCATCTTCATCACCGCTTTTCCCGAGCGCCTCCTGACCGGCGAGCGGCCCGAGCCGACCTTCCTCATCACCAAGCCGTTCCAGCGCTCGACGGTGAAGGCGGCGATCGCCCAGGCCCTGTTCTTCGACAGCGCCACCCTGCCGGCCTGAACGGACTCGACGGAACCCGCTCGGGCAGCGGGCGTTGCGCCCTCATAACGAGCGGAACCGAGGGATCATGGACGAGGGCGAACATATCGACACGACGAGCGCGCGCGCGGGTGCGACCCCGCATATGACGCGCTATATTCTGCCGATATCTCTTATACTTGTGGTCGCGGCCTTCGGGCTGTTGTTGCTACTCTGGAAGTAGAGGCCTACATCCTTGACCGAGCAGAGGGGGGCCGCGGCCCATCCAGACCGCATGACCGAATTAAGTAGCGCGTATCCAGACGGGGGCAGCTTGGGCCAGCAGCCGGAAGACGAAGACGACATCGAGACGCCGCGCTTCGAGCCGGTGCCGCTGCCGGACAACGAGTTCAAGGACCAGCTGGCGCAGGTCATCCCCCATCTGCGCGCCTTCGGGCGCTCGCTCTCGGGCAGCCGCGACCTCGCCGACGATCTGGTTCAGGAGACTCTCCTCAAGGCCTGGGCGGCGCGCAAGCGCTTCCAGGCCGGCACCAACATGCGCGCCTGGACCTTCATCATCCTGAGGAACCTGTTCCTCAGCCAGATGCGCCGGGCCCGCTTCAAGGGCGAGTGGGACGAGATCACCGCGTCGAAGATGCTCGCCGCCCCGGCGAGCCAGGACCGGCACGTCGAGCTGACCGACATGCAGCGGGCCCTGCTCCATCTCCCGCAGCCGCAGCGCGAGGCCCTGATCCTGGTCGGCGCCGGCGGCTTCGCCTACGAGGAGGCGGCCGAGATTTGCGGCTGCGCGGTCGGAACGATCAAGAGCCGGGTGGCGCGCGGCCGGGTCGCGCTCGAGGCCCTCCTGACCGACGGCAAGCTTCCCTCGCGCCGCGAGCATGAGAATGAAGGCGGCCGCTCGGCGCTTCAGAGCATCATGAGCGAGGTCGACGAGCTTAGCCGGGACCGCGATCCGGAGGATTGATTTTTCCCTCCCTGGAAGGGAGGGGAAGCGCCTCAGCACTCGTCGAGGCGGACGAGCAGCTCCTCGAACATGGCGAGCGAACGCACCTCACCGTCCATGGCGAACGCCTCTCGAAGGGCGTTGCCGACACCGGCATGCACCGTCGGCGGCGCCACCTTTACGAAGCGCCTGGAGGAAGCGTGAACCATGGCTTCTAATCTCGGATTCAGCGTATTCACGATCGCAAGAACGCGCCGGGAATGGTGGAGTTTCAACCGTTGCGCGTCCTCAACGTAACTAATCTCGGCTGTTGTATGAATGAAACACAGAGTGAAGAAGCGGTTAAGGACGCGCTTGCCAGAGGGCGGGCGCATTCGCCGTTCCTGAAGCTCCAGCTCGAACGCTTTCCCGAGGTCGCCTGGGAGCTTGAGGCAGGCCGGGCGGAGGAAGCGATGGCGCGCGCGGCCGCGGCGGGCGCCGGCGCCGAGACTCTCGCCGCCCGCCTCCGGCGCGAGCGGAGCGCCCTGGCGGCGGCGCTGGCGGTGGCGGACCTCGCCGGGGCGATCCCGCTGGAGCGGCTGATGGAGACTCTCGCGGCCCTCGCCGACCGGGCGCTTCGCGATGCCCTCGCCGCCATTTTCGAGGAGCGGACGCCCGGCGAGGCGCGGCGCGGCTTCGCCGTCATCGCGCTCGGCAAGCACGGCAGCCGCGAGCTCAATTATTCCTCCGACGTCGACCTCCTCTTCCTCTACGATCCGTCGACCCTGCCGCTGAAGCCGCGCGAGGAGCCGGGACAGGGGGCGCTCCGGATCGGCAACCGGCTCGTCGAGCTTCTCCAGAAACGCGATTCGGACGGCTATGTCTTCCGGGTCGATCTGCGGCTCAGGCCCTCGCCGGAAGCGACCCCGATCGCTCTGCCGGTGGACGCCGCCATCTCCTATTACGAATCCTCCGCCTTGCCCTGGGAGCGGGCGGCCTTCATCCGCGCCCGGCAGGTGGCGGGGGACGAGGAAGTGGGCCGCTATTTCCTCGACGCGCTTCACCCGTTCGTGTGGCGCCGCTCGCTCGATTTCGGAGCGATCGGGGAGGTCCAGGCGATCACCCGCCGGATCCGCGACCATTATTCGCAGGGGCAGACATTCGGCCCCGGCTTCGACGTCAAGCGCGGCCGCGGCGGAATCCGCGAGATCGAGTTCTTCGCCCAGATCCACCAGCTCATCCACGGCGGCCGCGAGCCGGCGCTGCGCGCTCCGGCGACTCTCGACGCGCTGGCGGCGCTGAAGGGGGCGGGGCGGATCCCCGCCGACGCGGCGGACGACCTCGCCGGCGCCTACCGGCTGCTGCGCACGGTCGAGCACCGGCTGCAGATGGTCGACGACCGGCAGACCCATGCCTTGCCCGCCGACCGCGACTCGCTCGACAACGTCGCCCGCCTGCACGGGGCCGCTTCGGCGGACGCGCTGCTCGGCCTGCTGGAGGCGCCGGTGAGCCGCTGCGGGTCGCTCTACGACGGCCTCGCCGGGCATGGCGAGGAGAGGGTGCCGCTCAATCCGGAAGCGCTGGAGTCGCATTTGCGCAACGCGGGTTTCGACGATCCGGTCTCGGCCCGGCTCCGGATCGACGGCTGGCGGGGCGGCAGGCCGCGATCGCTGCGTACCGCCGCCGCCAGCGAGGCGTTCGAGGCGATGCTGCCGGTGCTGATCGAAGCCTTCGGGCGGGCGCCCGATCCGATGCGGGCGATGAACCGGTTCGACGACGTCGTCACCCGGCTGCCGAGCGGGGTCAATTTCTACCGGCTGCTCGAGGCCCGGCCGGGGCTGACCGAGCATCTCGGCACCATCCTCAGCCACGCCCCCGCGCTGGCCGAGCAGCTCGGCCGGCGGCCGCAACTGCTCGACGGCCTGGTCGACGCCTCCGCTTTCGAGCCGGCGCCGGGCGTCGAGGCGCTGATCGAGGATTTCTCCCGCTCCGAGCGCGAGGGGGAGGATTATCAGCTCGTGCTCGACAGGGTGCGGCGGCGGGTCAACGAGCGCCGCTTCGCGCTGGGCGTGCAGCTGATCGTCGCCCACTCCGATCCGATCGAGGCCGCCGAAGGCTATTCGCGGATCGCCGAAGCCGCGATCAACGTCCTCGCCCGCGCCGCCGTCGCCGAGTTCGAGGCGCGGCACGGCCGGGTCGCCGGCTCGGAGCTTCTGGTCATGGGGCTGGGCCGCCTCGGCGGCGAGGCCCTGACCCACGCCTCCGACCTCGATCTCGTCTATATCTTCAGCGGCACCCACGAAGCCGAATCGGACGGTCCGCGGCCGCTTCGCGCGACCGATTATTTCAACCGCCTGGCGCCGCGGGTGACGGCCGCCCTGAGCGTCCCGACGGCGTCCGGGCCGCTCTACGAGGTCGACACCAGGCTTCGCCCCTCGGGGACGGACGGGATGCTGGCGGTGAGCCTGGAAAGCTTCGCCCGCTACCAGAGCGAGCAGGCCTGGACCTGGGAGCATATGGCGCTCACCCGCGCCCGCCCGGTCTTCGGTTCGGCCGTGGCGCGGGCGGCGCTTCAGTCGGTGATCGACTCCACCCTGGCCAGGAAGCGCGACCCGGCGCGGCTGGTCGCCGACGCGGTGGCGATGCGGACGGAGATGGCCTCGCACAAGCCGCCTCGGGGACGGTTCGACATCAAGCTCGGCCCGGGCGGTCTGGTCGACCTCGAATTCGCCGTCCACACGCTTCAGCTCAGGCACAATATCGGGCTCCACCCCCATCTCGAGGATGCGCTGGAGGAGCTGGCCGCGGCGGGCCTGGTGTCGGGCGAGATCGACCCGGCGCTGCGCCTGCTGACCCGGATGCTGGTCATGTTCCGCCTGGTCTCGCCGGCCTCGGACGAGCCGCCCGACGAGACCAGGCCCCTCGTCGCAGCCGCCTGCGGCCTGCCCGACTGGAACGCTTTGCTTGCGGCCCACGACGCGGCGCGGCAGAGGGTGGCGGAGCTGTGGCGCCGGGTGGCGTCGGGAGGATGAAATGCTGAGCGAAGGCGACAAGGTTCCGGACGTGAAGCTGGCCAGCATCGAGGGGAAGGCGATCAGCCCCGCCGATTTCGGCGGGCAGAAGCTGGTCGTCTATTTCTATCCCAAGGACGACACTTCGGGCTGCACCGCCGAGGCGCAGGCCTTCACGGCGCTGGCCGACGAGTTCAAGAATGCCGGCACCTGGATCCTCGGAGTGTCCAGGGACGACGCGAAAAAGCATGTGAAGTTCATCGAGAAGTTCGCCCTCAAGGTGCCCCTCGCGACCGACGCCGACGGCTCGGTCTGCGAGGCTTTCGGCACCTGGGTGGAAAAGTCGATGTACGGCCGCAAATATATGGGCATCGAGCGCGCCACCTTCCTCATCGACCGCGACGGCGTCGTGAAAAGGGTGTGGCGCAAGGTGAAGGTTCCCGGCCACGCCGAGGAAGTGCTCGAGGCGGCGCGCGAGCTGCCCTGACCGGGGGAAGGGCGCCGATGCGGCCGACGCTCCACCCGCGCCTCGTCAACGGGCGGTTCGGCGACCCCGGGCTGTTCGTCGAGCAGCTGCACCGCCGCCGCGCCTTCCTGTTCGACCTCGGCGACCTGTCGCCGCTGTCCGCCCGCGACCTGCTGCGCGTGTCGCACGTCTTCGTGACCCACACCCATATCGACCATTTCATCGGCTTCGACGCACTGCTTCGGATCAATGTCGGCCGCGACGCGACGATCGAGCTGGTCGGCCCGCCGGGCTTCGCCGATCAGGTCGGCCACAAGCTCCTGGGCTATCAATGGGACCTGGTCGACCGCTACGAGGCCGACCTGGTCTTCCGGGTCACCGAGCTCCACCCGCACGGCCGCACCCGCGCCGCGCGATTTCGCTTCAAGCGGGCATTCGCCCGCGAGGACCTGGGCGAAGGCGAGGCGGAGGCGGGGCTGGTCGCCCGAGTCGACGGGCTGGCGGTCCGGGCCGCCCTGCTCGAGCACCACGGGCCCTGCCTCGGCTTCGCCGTCGCCGAGCCGGCGCACGTCAACGTCTGGCCCAACCGGGTCGAGGCGCGGGGTCTTGCCGCCGGGCCGTGGCTTCAGGGCCTCAAGCAGGCGGTGCTGGAGGGGCGGCCGGACGACTGGCCGGTGGACCTGCCGGGCGGAGCCGTTCCGCTGGCCGAGCTGCGCGACCTGGTCAGCGTCGGGCCGGGGCAGAAGCTCGCCTATGTCACCGACGTCGCCGACACGCCCGCCAACCGGGAGGCGATCGCCGACCTCGCCCGCGGCGCCGACATCTTCTTCCTCGAATCCTGCTTCGCCGCCGAGGATCGGGCGCGGGCGCGGGCGCGGGCCCATCTCACCACGACGGCCGCGGGCGAGATCGGCCGCGCCGCCGCGGTCCGCCGGCTCGAGCCGTTCCACTTCTCGCCGCGCTACGAGACGCAGGAGGCGCGAATGCTGGCGGAGGTGGAGGCGGCGTTCATGGCGGGGTCACCGCCAAGTTGACAAACAGGCTTGCGTAGGTCAGCCTCCGAAGGATGAAGCCGATGAGCGCCACCGCCGCCCACAGACTCGCGACGATCTCCGCCGCGGCTTCCAGCTATTATTATTACGGAATCGCTCGGGCGGGACCGGAATAGCGCGCGCTTAACAAGCCTCAGCTTCAAACCGACCCCGTCCGGACCTCCGGGCGGGGTTTTTCACGTGGAGAGACCCAGATGTTCACCGACTTTACCGAGACCCTCCCTTCTCCGCCGCCGGCGCGCCCGCCGGGCACGGCGGAGGACTGGACCATCCCGCAAAACTGGGCGCATTTCACCGCCGAGGAGCATCGCGTCTGGGACATTCTCTACGCCCGCCAGCGCCGCAAGCTCGCCGGCCGCGCCGTCGCGACCTTCGAGAAGGGGCTCGACTCGCTGCTCCTGTCGCGCTCGGGAATTCCCAATTTCGACGATCTGAACGAGCGGCTGTTCCCGCGGTCGGGATGGACGGTGGTGCCGGTGCCGGGCCTGCTTCCCGACGAGATATTCTTCGCCCATCTCGCCCGCCGCCAGTTCCCGGCCGGCAATTTCATCCGGCCCGCCTCCAGCCTCGATTATCTGGAGGAGCCGGACGTCTTCCACGACGTGTTCGGCCATGTCCCGATGCTCGCGACACGCTGGTTCGCGGACTTCATGCAGCGGCTCGGCGAGGAGGGGCTGAAGGCGGTGGCGAAGAACCGGGTGGCGATCTTCTCGCGGCTCTACTGGTTCACCGTGGAATTCGGCGTGGCGCTGGAGGACGGGGCGCTCCGGCTCTACGGCGCGGGTCTCGCCTCCAGCTTCGGCGAAGCGGCCTATGCGCTCGACAGCGCCCGGCCCGAGCGTCTGCCCTTCGACCTGGAGCGGGTGATCCGGACCCCCTACCGGTCCGACACGTTCCAGCCGCGCTATTTCGTGGTGGACGGGCTCGACACGCTGCGCACCGGGATCGACCTCGACCGGCTGGAGGAAAGCCTGGACGCGCTTTGACTTCGCTCACCCGTTCGCCCTGAGCCTGTCGAAGGGCTTTCCTTCTCGCCCTGGGTGGAGAAGGGAGGGCTTCGACAAGCTCAGCCCGAACGGATGTGAGAATGCCGTCCAATTTCCCCTCCACCGTCGCCGGGGCCGCCCTCTCCGTCCTCCTCTGCGCCGATCCGCCGGCCAAGGTGCGCGCCGCCCGCGCTGCCGCCCGTGCCTGGCGCCGGGGCGAGCTCGAGCACGCCTTCGACGTGGCGATGCCCGATGCTCCGGCCCGGCCCGAACGGCCGGCGCTGCTGCCGCCCTCGCAAATGCCCAAGCGCGGGCGGGGCGGCTCGGAGCGGGGCCGGGCGGCGATGCTCCACGCTCTCGCCCATATCGAATTTTCCGCCATCGACCTCGCCTTCGATCTCGCCGGCCGCTTCGGCGCCGCCTTTCCGCCGGCCTTCGTCGACGACTGGTTCGCGGTCGGGGCCGACGAGGCGATGCATTTCGCGCTTCTCGACCGGCGGCTCAGGGCGCTGGGCTCCGGCTACGGCGAGCTTCCCGCGCATGACGGATTGTGGGAAGCGGCGGCGGCGACGGCGCGGGATCCGCTCGCCCGGCTGGCGGTCGTGCCGATGGTGCTGGAGGCGCGCGGGCTGGACGTCACGCCGGCGGCGGTGGCCCGCTTCGAGGCCGCCGGAGACCGCCGCTCGGCCGCCATCCTCGGGCGCATCTACCGCGACGAAATCCGGCACGTCGCGGCGGGCTCGCGCTGGTTCAGATGGGGCTGTGAATCGCAGGGAATCGAGCCTGTTTCGGAATGGAAACGTTTGGTCCGGGCCCACTTCCGGGGGGTTCTGAAGCCTCCGTTCAACGATTCGGCGCGCGACGAAGCCGGTCTGTCCCGGGATTACTACGCCGCACTTGCCGTGGCAGGAGATGTTTAACAGTCTCCGGGCACACGTCGCGGAGGGGGCAACTCCCTGACGTATCGAGGGGGCGGAAACGCCTTAGATTTAATGCTTTCGGTCGCGCCTTAATGCGTGGCCGCGCCCAGTAAGGGGCGGCCAGTCGGGGACGAGATTGTGCTGACTAAGACCAACAATGCGGGGCTCTTCGGAATGTTCCGCGCCATGTTCAAGCCGCGCGACATTTTCCTTCATGACGGCAAGGCCTTGCGGCGGGTCCGCGTCGGCTCCGGAGTGCAGGCCGCGGCCGCCTTCGCCCTCCTCGTCACGCTCTTCTGGTCGATCTTCGCCGCCGCTCAGCTCGCCAACGCGGCAAGCGCCCCCAGCCAGGCCGACGTCACCCGCATGGAGCGCGAGCTCGCCGCGATGCAGGCCGACGTCGCCGTCATCAAGGAAGCCGCTCAGCGCCGCTACCAGCTCACCGCGAGCGAAGTCCGCCGCCTCGGCCTCGACCCGCGCCGCCTGCAGTCGGGCGTCGGCGGTCCGTTCGAGCCGGTCGAGACGGTCCGCGCCGCAGATCCCAATTTCAAGGCCCTGTTCAACAGCTGGACCAGGCTCGACCAGCTCGAGCAGGGCACCGTCGCCATCCCGTCGACCGAGCCGGTCCGCGGCACCAACTTCACCTCCGGCTACGGAGTGCGCTCCGATCCGTTCCGCGGCCGCGCCGCGATGCACGCCGGGATCGACCTCGCCGGCCCGATCGGAACCCCGATCTACGCCACCGCCGACGCCGTCGTCGGCCGCTCCGAATATAATAGCGGCGGCTACGGCAATCTCGTCGAGCTCGAGCATGGCCACGGCATCCAGACCCGCTACGGCCACCTTTCCAAGTCGCTGGTCAGCGCCGGCCAGAAGGTGAAGCGCGGCGACGTGATCGGCCTGATGGGCTCGACCGGCCGCTCGACCGGAAGCCACCTCCATTACGAAGTCCGGATCGACGGCAAGGCGGTCAACCCGGTCCCCTTCCTGCAGTCGACCAGCTACCTGCAGTCGGTCCAGCAGCGCGCCGCCGCCGCCACCCGAATCGCCATCGGCGGCCCCGCCGCGGCCAACTGATCCAAGCCTAGGAGAGAGCCGAAAGGCCGCAGCCCCGCCGGAAAACGGCGGGGCTTTTTTTGCGCTCTCAGCGAGCCAAGTCCGTTTCGGATGGGACAGCCTTTGCAATGGCCGAATTTAGCTGTTCTACTGGTGTTCCAATGCCGAGTCGGGCGGGGCAGGGAGCCTCGCCGCTCACGCCGGCGTCGGAGCGGGGGGCAGATGCAGCAACGCGGTCACTATCTCCTGGCCTGCTCCGTCTTCGCCCTGGCGAGCGCCGCCGGCGCGAGCGAGACCGTCACCTACAGCTATGACGCTCTGGGGCGGCTCACCGCCACGACGAGCAGCGGCACGGTCAACAACGGAATTACCTCCTCGATCGGCTACGACGCGGCGGGCAACCGGTCGAGCTACAATGTGTCGGGCGCGGGCAGCGGGACTCCTCCTCCTCCTCCGCCGCCACCTCCGCCGCCGCCGTCGGTCCGGAGCCGCCCGGCGACTGCGGTCGACGATCTGACGGTCACCGCGGTCAGCGGCGACTCGGGCTTCTCCATCCTGTCGGCGACGACGATCCGCTACACCAATGGCGGCTCGGTCGTGCCATTCTCCACCACCTACACCGTCAGCGATAGGCGCCGGAGCCAGCGCGCCCGCGACGCTCTGCCTCGACGTACCAAGGGATCAGTGCCTGTGACCGCCGCCGCCGCGGCGCTCGCCGCTTTCCCGGCAGCCACCGAAACGGCAAGCGGATGATGTTCCAAAGGATCGGCCGCTTATTCGCCCTGCTCATGCTGCTGCTCGGCGCCGGTCAGGCGGCGGCGCAGGTCACGGACCAGGCGGCGCCCCAGCCGGAGGTTCGACTGATCGACGAAGCAGGCATCGATCTCTTGTCAGGCCGCCGCTCCGGGATAGAAAGCCAGATCAGCATAGGTGACGCCGCCTCCCCGGCGCTCCACGTCACCGAAGGATGGGACGGCGTGCGCGGAACCCCGCAATGGGGCTTCGCCTCTCTCCATTGCGATCCGAGTTATCCGGGGTGCGGAATGGCCTGGGAGGAGTTCGACCTGGGCGGCCGGGTCGAGCGGAACCGCTATGCCGGCGCGCCTCTGACGGACGGGTCCCGCCGCGGCGCCGGGTGGACCGTCCTCGACAAGGACGGGGCGCAATGGACCTTCGCCCCGACGAACAACCCACTCCCCGGCAACCCGCTGCAGGCGTATCTCACCTCGATCCAGTACGCGAACGGTGAGACGCTCACCTACCATTACTCCCAACCTCCTCTTGACGGCCGGAGCGACCGACTGAAGTCGATCATCAGCAGCGCCGGCTACCAGCTCCATTTCCAGTGGGGCGGCGGCTACCGGGAGCTGATCAAGGCGACCCTGATCAACCGCCGCCACCTCTATTGCGCCCCGCTCGCGGCGACATGCTCCGGCCCGGCGGTCAACTGGCCCAACATCGGCTCATCGACAGACGCCGCGGGCAGCCGCGTGGTGACGACGTCGGGTCTGCGCAGCGTCACCTATACACCGAAGCAACGGGGCCCCATCGTCCAGAGCTATGCGAATGAAAAGCCTGTCTATGAATGGTATTGGACGATCACGAGCGGGGCGGGCGTCTCGAATCTGTTCACCACCAGGGACATGGATTGGGGCACGCCGGGATTGGTGCCTCCCTGCCGCGACGGCACCCCCATCTGGAGGGTTCAGTCGCCCGCAGGCTCGTGGAATTACACCTATCCGACGACCCCATCCTACCCCTTCTTCGACAAATGCGTCGGCACCACGACTCGGCATAATCCTGCCGGCTCTCCGGCCTCGCTCTCCTACAGCGAGACCGTCGACTCGATGTCCGACATCTACATAACGCGGGTCATGAACGACGAGATCAACCGCGACACGAGCTATGTCTTCGACCGCAACTTCGGCAGCATGTACTTGAGCGGCCTCGGCAAGCTGACGCGCATCACCTATCCCGAAGGGAATTCGACGAAGTTCGTCTACGACAATACGGACGAGTTCAGCTCCCGGCTGAACCTGCAGAGCGCGACCCGCATGCCGAAGCCGGGCTCGGGCGAACCGGCACAGACCTGGACGTGGAGCTATCCGGCGAGCTGCTCTGCCACGACCTACCGGTGGTGCAACAAGCCGGCCTACGAGACCGACCCGGGGAGAAAGCGCACCGACTACACCTACGACCCGGTCCATGGCGGCGTCCTCACCACGACGCTGCCGGCGGATTGGAACGGAGTCGCGCCCCAGACCCGCTTCACCTATCAGCAGCTCTCCGCGAAGGCCCTCGACGCCTCGGGCGTGCTGGTGAGCGAGCCGCCGGTCTGGAAGCTGGTGTCGGCCTCGCAGTGCCGCACCCAGGCGAGCTGCGCCGGCACCGCCGACGAGGTGGTGACCAGCTACACCTATGACGACAATCTGCTCGTCGCCACGGAGACGGTCAGGGCGGGCGACAATTCGGCGAGCTCGACGGTCACCAGGAGCTACGACCCAATCGGCAATCTGGTGTCGGTCGACAGTCCGCTGGCCGGCAATGCCGATACCACCCGCTACGTCTACGATGCGCTGCGCCGGCTGGTGGCAACCCTGGGCCCCGATCCCGACGGCGCCGGCCCACTGCCGGTGCCGGCGACCCGCATCACCTATAATGGCGACAACCAGCCGACACAGGTCGAGACGGGAAGCGCCGCCGACCGGTCCGACGCCGCGCTCGCCGGGATGATCGTCGACCGCAAGGTCGTCACGACTTACGACGCGGCCGGGCGCAAGGCGAGCGAGAGCCTGGTCGGCGGAAGCGCGACCCAGTCGGCCGCCCAATATGGCTATGATGCGGTGGGACGGCCCGAATGCACGGCGGTGCGGATGAACCCGGCGGCCTTCGGCAGCCTCCCAGCCTCGGCGTGCAGCCTCGGCACGCAAGGCAGCTACGGCCCCGACCGGATCACTCGCAACGTCTACGATTCTGCCGGACAGCTGAAGGCGATCCAGCGGGCCTACGGGGTCACTACGGCGAACGGCTTTCCGGCGAACCTCCAGCAGAATTACGCCGGCTACGAATATTGGCCGAACGGCAAGCGGAGTGCGGTGATAGACGCGAACGGCAACCGCTCGGAGCTGCGTTACGACGGACACGACCGCCAGACCTGCTGGATCTTCCCGTCGAAGGCGACCGCCGGAGCGTTGGGCGGCGACTGCTCGACCGGCGATTTCGAGAGCTACGGCTACGACGCCCACGGCAACCGCACGAGCTTGAGGAAGCGCGACGGGAGCACGATCCTCTACACCTACGACGCGCTCAATCGCGTCGTCCTCAAGGACGCGCCCGGCCCCACCGCCGACGTGCGCTACAGCTACGATTTGCGCGGGCTTCAGATCGCCGCCTGGTTCACCTGGACGGGGCACGGCATCGCCACCGCCTATGACGGATTCGGCCGGCCGCTCTCCTCGACGAGCAATATGGGCGGGGTCGCCCGCACCTTGACCTACGCCCACGATTCCGGCGGGCGCCGGACTCACGTCACTCATCCGGACGGCATGGTTTTCGGCTTAGGATATGACGGGCTCGGCCGGATGAATGCGGTGACGGAGCCCGGGTCGGTCGTGGCCACATTCGACTACGATGCCGCGGGCCGCCGCCGGACGGCGGGCTACAGGGGCGCCTTCACCGCCTACGGCTACGATCCGGCCTCGAGGCTCCAGTCGCTGGCCCACGACCTCGCCGGAACGGGTTCGGACCAGGCGATCGGCTTCGCCTACAATCCCGCTTCGCAGATCGTCACCCGCACCGGCGGCAACGATTCCTATGCCTTGACCGGGACCTATACCGTCAACCGGCGTTATTCGGTGAACGGGCTCAACCAATATACGACCGCGGGCGCCGCCGCCTTCACCTACGACGCCAACGGCAACCTGACCTCCGACGGCTCGACGACCTTCACCTACGATGCCGAGAACCGGCTAGTGTCGGCTTCGGGCGCGAAGAATGCGACCCTGACCTACGACCCGCTCGGGCGGCTGTGGCAGGTGTCGGGCCCCGCCGGCACGACCTCGTTCCTCTACGACGGCCACGAGCTGGTCGCGGAATATGACGGCTCGGGCACGCTTCTCCGCCGCTACG
>Ga0196965_1000740_pt1 | contig 15892 bp, 10 predicted proteins | sample S1_20metaG_FD_148668 | JGI IMG/M metagenome (GOLD analysis project Ga0196965, IMG submission 148668) | Soil microbial communities from Anza Borrego desert, Southern California, United States - S1_20 | ecosystem: Environmental > Terrestrial > Soil > Desert | place: USA: California | collected... | reverse complement strand
ACTTGCTTGTTGTTTTGATCTTTTTGCTGTCCACAAGACGAAATTGCCATGACTATCATCAAGGCAACGCCCGACATCTTCATTAGCTTGAATAGCATATCTTAAATAACGCCGCTGTCGCGGGATAAAGTTCAAAGTAAGGCTCCGAATTAAGGGTGATTGTTGGTCAATAATTTTGGAGGAAGGACGCAAGTGCATTGTACATCTGCTTATCCAGTTCCTTGCGCACGTGTTCTTTCATCGCGCTGTAATCAGGTTTCTGTTCACCTTTCTCGCACAGCTTCTTCTCATTCTTATCGAACGCGCGCTGATCGCCGCTGCAGCTTCCCCATGAACCACTCCAGAGTCCTTCACTTTCGAAATCCTGCGTAAGCACGATATTTCCGTTTTGGGTGTCGCGGATCATCACAGAAGCTCTTCCTGCGGAACGAGCTGTTGCCTCATAGCCGGTGAATTTTCCTTTCACCTTCTCATACACCGGTACTTTCTGATTGTTTACAACCTTCTCGCCGGTTTTAACACTGTCAGTTTTGTTGTATTCTTTTTTCTTGATCTGTGGTCGTCCTTCGTTATAGTCCTTAATAGAAAGAAGCATGTTGAGATGAATGGTATTCTTGTTCTCAACATTTGACACCGCCATGCTTTTGTTATACAGCGCAATGAACTGAAGGTCATCGAGTGAACGAACAACGTTGGCGAGTGATGTCCAGTTAGAATAATCTGATTCTTCGTACATCACTTTAAGGGTTCCGTCATCTTCCGCTTTCGTCATCATTTCAAGCGCTTCTTTGTAGCGTGGGACGAACTGTTCACAATCGCGGAAGTAAAAATAGGCCTCACGCGCGTCTTTACGGGTACCACGCATCAGCGATGCAATTCCGGCTTCGTACAGTTCATCGGCCGCTTTTTCTTTCAGTTCTCCAATCTGGGCGTAATAGTTTTTTGGTTGGCGAACGACTGTCATGGCTGCCGGCGATGATTTGATAGTTTCGCCAAGCTGATTAATCCTTTCATATACGCCGATTGTATTTCTGTACTTGAATTGCTCGCTTGAGGCAAGCATGTTTTGCGCCTCCTGTTCAAGTGATTGAACAGCCAACGGATAGGCGTTCTTCAGTGTCTCTTTTGATTTGTCATGATCAGGCTTCTGTTTCAACCGCATCACAGCTTTTACGACGGCATCGTAATAGTCACCGCGGTCGTAGGCTTTCTTGCCGGAACTGCATCCGGAAAGCAACGCAATTATTAAAAGGGAGGGGAGTAGACTTCCATTTCGCATAACAAGCAGGATTAGGTTGCAGACTTCAATACTGATGCCAATTTACAATTCATTGTGCAAATCGGAATCCGGATGTAGGAATATCCTTAATTTAGCCTGTTTTATGCAGGAAAAAAGTAAACGAGGATGTCGTCGATCGTATCGCGCCAGTTTCCCCAGGAATGGCCCTGGTTGAGCTCTTTGTACTGATAGGTACAGGTATTTTTTTCCAGGATATCTTTCATGCGTTTCGCGCCTTCATCTGTGTCATTGATCAGGCCCGTCGTCAGGAAAGTTTTAATAGGCGGATTTTGCGGATTGTCGCAAAATGTAAAGATCTCGGGCTTAAACCAGAATGCTGGCGACTGTATGCCCGCGAGTCCGAATACGCTGGGACGGGCAAAAGCAAAATAAGCGGCTGATAACCCACCCATGGACGTTCCTAAGATTGCGGTCTGCGCCGGATCTTTCGTGACAGCGTAATTTTTTTCGATGATCGGTTTAAACTCCGTTGTCAGAAAATTCAGATACGTTTCATTCATCGCCAGCTCCTGCATCCGCCGATTGTTGGAACGGTTTACGGGCTCGCGGTGGTCAATAAAAACAGCAACGACTGGTTTTATCTTTTTTGCGTGAATGAGATTGTCGAGAATGAGGATCATGTTTCCTAATCGCTCATGCATATATTCATATCCGTCCGTTACATAGATCACCGGATATGATTCGGATGCATTGTAGTTGATTGGTAAATAAACGCTGTACGTGATCTGATACCCGAGCAGCTTGCTGTTAAATAACATATCGGCGTCAACGTGCCCGCGAATCAAGCCATCGACAGGTTTCAATGCAATTGCATCTTCTTTCCATTGTGGCATTCGTAATTCTGAATTCGGGCTGCCACCGCCCACGCCTGACCATTGGTGGGCATCGTTGTTCGGATCCAGTATCCAGTGACTTTCGTTGATCACAATCTTGTAGTCCATGCGTGCGTCCAGCGGGAACGTCGCTTTTAGTATCCAGATGTTGGTGTCAGGAATGCGAACACCTTTGTTGTTAAAGCTCCTGTTGTATCCCCAGCCGTTAAAGTCTCCCATCCATGCAATAGTTCGCGCGTCTCCGCGATATAAAAATGCAACGGAATCATGCACGACGAGCGGAATGTTGCCGCGCTGAGTCAATTCATCCCAGGTAGTATTAATCGCAATACTGTCACGGGAATAGAGACGGTTGATTGTTTCGGAAAACAACTGATAATCCTGTGCAATGATTGTCGATGTCCACAGGAATGCGATAGCCAGGGAGAAAAAGTATTTCATATCATTGTTTGCTAACTTTGATCGAAACGGGGTCGTACACATAAACAACACTGACGGCCGCGCAAATCATGCAAAAGCCCGCAAGGATCAGCGCGTATATGGGTTGATTGTTATAAACGTATTTTACGATCGGTCCGCCGATAACACCGTTCACAATTTGCGGAATGGTGATGAAAAAGTTAAAGATCCCCATGTAAATTCCCATCTTGCCTGCGGGGATTGAGCTCGAAAGAATTACATAAGGCATGGCCAGAATGCTTGCCCAGGCGATGCCCACGCAGCACATCGACAGGATCAAAAACTCTTTGTTCGGTGCGAAGAAGACTGAGATCAACCCGATACCACCGATAAGCAACGAGACAGCGTGAGTCTTCTTACGTCCGATCTTTGAGGCGATAGTAGGAAGAAGCAGCGCATATCCTGCAGAAACGAGATTGTACACTCCGAAGATTACACCCGTCCAGGTTTGGGCTTCCCGATAAAGGTCAGAACTTTTATCTGTGACAGGAAGCTTAAAGATGTGTGTGGCGATTGAGTCTGTTGTGAAAACCCACATCCCAAAAAGGGCGAACCATGAAAAGAACTGGACCAAACCAAGTTGCCGCATTGTCTTTGGCATCCGTGCGAGATCTTTGAAAATGACACCCAGTCCCTCCGGGGTTCCGCTCTCCTTCTTGCCATGATATTTCTCGTACTCATCTGGCGGATATTCTTTCGTCTTGATGACAGTCCAGACGATGGTCGCAATGAACACCAATGCACCAATGTAGAATGAGTACTTTACGTTATCTCCGACAACCCCTGCAGGAGCGTCTTTCCTGACCCCGAAATATTCAAAGAGAATATAAGGCAACCATGAGCCAATGACCGCCCCGATGCCAATTAAACACGTTTGAATTGAAAAACCCATCGTCCGTTGTGAATCATCCAGGTTGTCGGCAACGAGCGCGCGGAACGGTTCCATCGATAAGTTGAAGCATGCGTCCATCAGCATCAGGAAACCGGCTCCGATAATCATCAATGGTGCAATTTCGCCGAGGATGCCCGCGTTGGGCATCAATAGAAGCGCACCCGAAGACAAAATCGCGCCTGTCAGAAAATAAGGGCGTCGTCGCCCGAGCGTGGTCCATGTCTGGTCACTGTAATGACCAACGATTGGCTGAACAATCATGCCAATCAATGGCGCGGCAATCCAGAACCAGGACAAGTGCTCGACTTCAGCACCGTAATTTCTGAGGATTCCACTTGCGTTACTATTCTGCAGGGCGAAACCAAACTGAATTCCCAGGAATCCAAAGCTCATGTTCCAGATCTGCCAGAACGAAAGCCTCGGTTTTGAAACTGAACTGGTGCTGCCCGCAATTACCGTTGATGCCATACTTGTCTTAATCTTTACGCAAGAACCTACTTAAATCCAGTGGATGTTAATCTCATCTTCCGAGTAATCGAACGTTGTAATGATCACGTCTTCCTGTGGTGCAGGCTCAGGATCCTTGATGGGATCATACTTTTCCAATCCGGAAAAATACTGATTTATCGCGTGATCGTAATGGTGGTCGCGGTTATTTAGGTAAAGCGCGGATATTGTTTCTTCAAAATGATGGAAGACGATCTTTATCTTTTTCCGGGTTGTTTTGAAATCACCCTCTTTCGCGTGGATCGTCAGCTTGTTCAATAATGCCTTGTATTCGATCAATCGTTTCGAGAAAGCCTTCTTTTCATAATCGAAAGAAACACCATCATCCTCGTATAAGAGAAAATCATGGTTGCCGACATCCTTGTAGATGTGGATGATAAGCTCTTCCGACTTCTGGCCCGTGTAGGATTTCGCAGCCTCCATTGGAATGATTGAACCTGCACGAACGAAAACCGGTAGCTTGTGTACAGGACATTCGAGGATATAATCCGCAGACCCGGCGAATTTCTTCCCGTCGTACAGGTAGTACCAATCGCCTTCAGGGAGATATACTTTTACGAAATCTTTGTTACTCTCTACTGGGGCAACGAGGAACGAGGGGCCGAAAAGATACTCGTTGTGGAATGATCCATCGTAAACCTTTGCATCAAACGGAAAGTTAATTGCCAGCGTGCGCTGAACAGGTAAACCAGTCATTGTCGCCTCGAAAAACACTGAGTAAATATATGGCATGATCTGGTATCTGAACTTGATATAGTTCCGTGAGATCTGCTCGACTTCCTCACCGTACGACCACGGTTCCGAATCACGGCTGTTGATCATGGAATGTCCACGGAAGAAAGGGGAGAAGGCTCCGATCGAAACCCATCGCGCAAACAGCTTCGAATCGGCATTGCCGACAAAACCTCCGACATCATATCCAGCGAACGCCACACCGGCAAGTCCCATGCTACTGACCATGCGGATGCCGAGCATCATGTGTTCATCGTACGCAACGTTGTCGCCGGTCCATACCGCCGAGTACCGTTGAATACCTGCGTATGCCGACCGCGTTAGATTAAACGGTCTGCGATTTTTCATTAATTCCTTCGTGCCTTCGTACGTGCTGCGTGCCATCATCAGACCGAACACGTTTCGTCCGCGACGAATGCTGGCGCGTTGTCCTTCAAAATCGAACTCAACGTTTTCCGGAAGCATATTTCCCCATGTTGCAATTTCGTTCATGTCGTTCCAGAATCCCTGTACGCCGAGTTCAACGTATTCTTTGAATTGTTCTTTCCACCACTGACGTGCCGCCGGTTTTGTAAAGTCGGGGAAATGACACCAGCCTGGCCAAACCTGTCCGGTGTAATACGTGCCGTCAGGATATTTCAGGAAAACATCTTTTTTGATCCCGTCTTCATAAGTAGCATATCCAGGTTCGACTTTAATTCCCGGATCACACATGAGCACAACTTCGAAGCCCATGTCGTCGAGTTCGTCAAGGAGTTTTTTAGGTTGGGAAAAACTGTCTTTGTGCCAGCTGAAGATCTTGTAGTCGTCCATATAATGGATATCCAGCACGATCACATCAGCAGGTATGTCTTTATCGCGGAAATGGCGCGCAATGCCCAGCACTTCCTTATCGGGATAATAAGAATACCGACATTGCTGATATCCAATGCTCCATAGTGGAGGAAGATTGATTCGACCAGTCAACAAGGTGTAATGACTGAGAATCTCAGCGATTGTATCTCCGTGAATGAAGTAGTAGTTCATTTCGCCGGCATCGGCTGCGAAGCTTGCGAAACGATTGTTCGAAGCGCCGAAGTTGAAAAACGATTTATGCGTGTTATCGAAGAAAATTCCGTAGAGATGATTGCCATGAATGCCAATGTAGAAGGGCAGGGATGAGTACAACGGGTCCGTTCCTGATCCATAAGCAAATGCATCGGTGTTCCAGTTAACGTAACCAGAGCCGCGACGGTCGAGCGGGCCGGTTTTTTCACCGAGTCCGATGAAGCGTTCGCCAGGCTGAAGTGTTTTGTATGTTGTTACCAGATCCCCACTCCAACTTGTTCCGAAGGCTGCGTCATCCTCGTTGATGATTTCATTTTTGTGATTAAGAAAGGAAAGTCTCGCTGCCGCCTTTGTGATTTTAACAGCAATCTTCGAAGTGGTTAGTTTGACGTGATCTTTTTCATCATGCACCTCGAAGCGCGTTTCCTTTGGATCAGCGACGACGGCGTACGAGAAATTTTCAAAGACGTCATCTCGCGTGATCGTAACGCGGGCAATGGATTCGTTATAAATAACGATTTCAAATTTCTCTTTGCTTGTTTCTCCGGAAATGCCGTTGGTTGACTTTTTCCATGTCTTTACAGGACCAAGACTTTCACTGAGTGTTGATTTTATCGTTCGGGACATGACATTTAATTACCCGCCGAAGTAAATGGAAATATGCTTATTTGTCTAATGATGAAAGGAACAAATACCCGAAATCGATTCCACAATTGAGTTCAACCAGCGGTACTGAAAACAAAAAATCCCGGCGGTTGGCCGGGATCTGGATTTACTTTTTCTTTCCTTTTTTCAGCGATGAGTCTCTGACGATCAATCGTGTTTTCAGGATCTTTGTTTCAGGCTGCACCTCGATATCGTCGTTTTTACTTTTCAATTCGATCTGACGAATGAGAAGCTTTGCAGCTTCCTGGCCCATTTCAAAACCGGGTTGATCGACAGATGTCAACGGTGGATCAAGCAATGCAGTAAAGAACCAGTTGCTAAAGCCGACCACTGCAATATCTTTAGGGATCTTGAGGCCAGCGTCTTTGATTGCCTGCATGGCACCCATTGCCGCGGGATCGTTTGTCGCAAAGATCGCGTCAGGCTTATTGGCCAGCGCCAGTAAGCGTTCGGTTGACATCTTTCCTTCTTCAATCGTTCCGAGCGGACAAGGCATAATCAGACTCTTGTCGATCGGTATGTTGTTTTCGCGCAGCGCTTCGAGATAACCTTCGAGTCGTTGTTTTGTGATTTCAAGATTTGGCGGACCTTCCAGGTGGGCGATTCGTTTGCAGCCCTGCTCAATAAGATGGAGCGTTGCTTCCTTGGCCCCGCTGAGGTCATCTACGATGATTTTACTGGAGTTGGGCGTTTCGTATACACGGTCGAAGAATACCATGGGGACGCCTTTCGAGAGGATGCTCTCGATATGGTCGAAAGTATTTGTTTCGCGTGAAACCGAGATAAGCATTCCGTCAACGCGGCTGTTGAACAGCGCTTTGATATCGGTTTTTTCGCGTTGGAGCGATTCGTTTGACTGTGTGATGATGACATTGTATCCTGCACTGTAAGCGACATCTTCAATTCCACTTATTACAGTAGAGAAGAAGAAGTGAACGAGTTCGGGAATAATGACACCGATCGTGTTGGTTTTGCTTTGGCGGAGGCTGAGCGCGACAATGTTGGGCGTGTAGTTAAGTTTTTCAGCAAGCTCGTTTACGGCTTTTTTCGTTTGTGGGCTGATGTCCGGGTGGTCTTTGAGTGCGCGGGAAACAGTTGAAGGGGAGATTCCCAGTTCGCGGGCAATGTCTTTAATGGTTACCTGGTTGTATTTCATATTACAATTTTAAACAGTTGCCGGACATTTCCGCAACAGAACCGCAATTATTTGTGCAATAACCGCAAACGAAGCCGCAAACGTTCGCCCCAGCGGCATGAGTTTTGATTTTATTGCCGCTTCTTATGGCAGGTGTTTACTGCCCATTATGCGCATAAGGCAGCCGTTGCGAGCGACTGTATTTTGCGCAATCGATACCGCATCCGTTCGCGGCGGCGATTCCGTAGATTTTTCTGACGCTTTCCAAGCTTTCCATCTGCCGAAATGATATTTTTCATGGTCGTAAAAGTGAAATGTTAAACAATTACCTAACCCTTCAACATCTCGTATGATAAAATTTTACTCACTCAAACAGTTTCTGCTCATAGTACTGTTAGCGGTCAGCGTGCCTGCAATGGCGCAACAAGTGACTGTGACTGGTATCGTGAAAGCAGATGACGGCACGCCTTTGCCAGGTGTAAGTGTCGTTGAAAAAGGTACTACCAATGGCACTGTAACCGATGCGGATGGTAACTATTCTATTAATGTCGGTGATGGCGCAGTCATTGTGTATTCCTTTGTAGGATTTACGTCACAGGAACAACAGCCTCAGGGTCGGGCATCTATTAATGTAGAGCTTCAACCAGACATACAAACCCTTCAGGAGATTGTCGTGGTCGGGTATGGTGTGCAAACGAAGCGTGAAGTCACGGGATCCATTTCTAAAGTTAGTGGAACCGAGTTGGCAGAGATTCCCGTTCCCAGTTTCGAAGCTGCACTTCAAGGACGCGCGGCCGGCGTGCAGGTTATCCAGGGAAGTGGTATGGCCGGATCAGGTTCAATGATCAGGATTCGGGGGATTGCGTCGCTAAGTGCTGGTGGCGATCCGCTCTATGTGGTTGATGGAATTCCTATCTCGCAAGATTATTTCATGAACGGCGATCGTAATGCATTTAACAACAATCCGCTTGCCTCTATCAATCCAAATGATATTGAGTCCATTGAGATCTTGAAAGATGCATCCGCGGCTGCGATTTATGGATCGAGGGGCGCGAATGGTGTTATTATCATCACCACTAAAAGAGGTAAGCTCGGCAAACCTACATTCGAGTTCTCTTCGAAATTTGGTATCTCAAAACCTGCGAGAGAACTTGATTTTCTAAATTCAAAGGAATGGTTGCAATTGTATCAGGAAGCGTGGGAAAATGATGGAAACGTCGGCCCGGCCTCCTTACCAGGCGGTATCTCATGGGAAGATGCTTTACAAACGAATACGGACTGGGTTGATCTGACAACCCAAACAGGCTTTAAGCAGGAGTACAATCTTTCCATGTCACAGGGAGGAAAGAAGCTGACCAGTTTTATTGGACTATCCTACAGTGACAATGAAAGTTTCCTGGTAGGTAATACCTATCGCCGTTTAAGTGGTAGAGCAAATCTCGATTATCAAATACTAAGAAATTTAAAGGCGAGTTTGTCTACTTCGCTAAGCCAGGGTGTAAACAAGCGCGTAAATACTGCGTGGAGTGGGGGATTAGGCGCGGCTATGTCTGAAGCACTTCCAATTTTCCCTGTAAGGAATGATGATGGCTCTTATTTTACAGGAGGTTCGAATCCAGTACGTCAACAGGAGTTATTAGATCTTCGTACAATTGAAAACCGAAGTATCTCCACATTGTCACTTAATTATGAGCCATTAAAAGATCTTTCCATCAATGCCGCGGGAAGTCTGGACTACATGGATTTGAATGACTATCAATACGAGCCGCAAGAGTATGTGGGAGAAGATCAAGAGCCTGTTGCTCGCAGGTATCCGAATTGGGTGACGAATTTCAATACTTCGCTTACCGCATCTTACAAGTATAAATTGAATGAGCGTAACAACTTTACACTATTGGCAGGTGCAGAATTCCAGAAGTCTACAACCAAGCGTTACAATAGTATCGTAGCCTACAATGTTGACAAGCCATTATATGAGGATCCAACTTTTCCAGAAAGGTTTGACGACGACGGAAATCCATTGGCGAACCCGGTATATGAATCTGCAGCAGACGAAGTATTTTCTTTTATCAGCTACTTCTCAAGATTAAACTACGCCTATGCTGATAAATTGTTTGTAAAGGGTTCTGCGAGGGTCGATGGATCTTCCCGCTTCGGTCGCAATAACCGGTATGGATTCTTTCCAAGCTTAGGCGTCGGCTATTTGATTTCGCAAGAGGAGTTTTTTAGCAATGTCCCTGTCATCAATTTTTTAAAGCTGAAAGCCAGCTGGGGTATAACAGGAAACGCGGATATTCCGAACTACCAACGTTGGGGAACCTTCCAACGACGTGAAGGAAACGACGGAAGCCCTTATAATCAACAACCGATTCTTTTTCCGGTACGTTTAGAAAACCCAAATCTCCAATGGGAGGTACAAAGAACTGTTGATGTAGGATTTGAGGCGGGCCTTTTTGACGATCGCATCGTAGCAGAATTCGCATATTTCGATAAGAATTCATCTGATGTTCTCATTGACAGATTGGTTCAGCAGTCTTCAGGTTTCTCGAGATACTTTGAGAATATTGCTGAAATAAGCAACCGCGGTATCGAACTGAGTTTGAAGACCAGAAACCTGGTTCGTGAGTTTACGTGGAGCACGGAGATAAATGTTTCGAAGCTTCAGAACGAGGTTATCGACATTGGCGCGACTCCACCAGATGCAATTGGAGGTGCAGGTGATACACGGGTCGTGGAAGGACTACCTGTTGGCGTTAACTTTCTGAATCGTTTCTCGAGAGTTGATCCGGCCAATGGTTTGCCGATCTTCCTTGACAAAGATGGCAACGAAACTTATGAATTTAATCTTGCGGACAGGGTCCCTGTTGGTTCTGTCGTTCCTGACTGGACAGGAGGTATTACTAATACGTTCTCGTATAAGAATTTCGACTTAAACGTTTTGTTTACATTCTCCATAGGCGGCAACATTTATGATGATGCAGCCAAGAGGCAGCTTGGAATCGTAACCAATTGGAACATGCGTCGTGACATTGTTGATCGGTGGCAGAAACCAGGTGATGTTGCCGCATTCCCTCGTCTGACAAAGATTCCGACTACTTATGGTGGATTACCTAGTGAATGGAACCTTAACACAACGCAGTTCCTATATGATGCAACCTATGGCCGCTTGAAGAATGTAACCTTGGGATACAACATTCCGACATCTGCACTTGAAAAGATCCGTCTTAACAGTGCTCGCATATTCTTCAATGCAACGAACTTGCTGACCTTTACAAAATATCCTGGCCCTGATCCTGAGATTGTGAGAGACCACAACGGCAGACAAGGGCGAAACTTAAGTCCGAACGTGACTTATTTGACTCCACCTCAGGAGAAAGCATTTATTCTCGGCATAAACGTTAAGTTTTGATTTCTATGAAATACATAAAACACTTCTTTACATTCCTGATCTTATTTGCCTTTGTTGCTTGCGACGACTTGCTCGAACTTGAACCAAAAGGTGAAATTATTGCGGACGAAGCATTGAAGACGCCTGCTGATGTCCAGGCGTTGCTTAATTCTGCTTATGATGTATTACGCGGAACAGGTGGTGATTTTCTTGGAGGCAGGTTTCAATCAATCGCTGAGGTGATGAGTGATAACATTGATGGTAAACCTGGAAGCCTGGATAATGCTGACCTTCTTGCGTATTATAACAAGACATCTTCGTTCTTTACCGGGTACACACAAGCAATGTTTGATGAACCATACATTGTGATCTATCGGGCAAATGTGCTTTTGACAAGCATGGATCTTGTTCCCGGTCTGACTGACGAGGACAAATTAAGAATCGCCGCAGAGGCTAAATTCCTTCGAGCCCTCAGTTACTTCGAACTTGTTAGATTATTTGCGCAACCTTACGGCTATACAGCCGATAACAGCCATCTTGGTGTGGTCGTTCGCACAACGCCGAATGCCGATCCTCAGGATAGAAATACGGTCGCGCAGGTGTATGAGAGAATCGTTATTGACCTAACTGAGGCCGCTGCTGAATTGCCCACCACTAACAGTGTCTATGCTACGCAGTGGTCAGCAAAGGCTTATTTAGCAAAAGTATACTTCCACATGCATGACTTCGACCAGGCTTTTGAAATGGCGAACGATGTTATAGAAAATAGCCCTTACGAATTTAATACCTCTGCAGACGAATATGCTAACCGTTATTCACCAGGAGGAACAAATGAAGCAGTATTTGAGCAGGTGAGTTCACAAAATGATCATCGTGGCCCACAGTTTAGCACACACTTCCGAACAGATCAGGCTACGCCTCCGACGTTGAGAATTTCTCGTAACATGTACGACGTTGCGACAAGTGATCCAGCAGATATCCGCGGTCAACAGTGGTATACGATCGTCAATGATGGAGAGTCGGATGAGCGGATTTCAATCAGCAAGTTTGACGGTGACAATTATTTTGACGTGCCAATGATCACTATAACGGAATTGAAGTTTATACGCGCAGAATCATCAGCAGAAATCCATACAGATTTTACGCAGGCCCTTGCAGACTTAAATGACATTCGGAATCGTGCAGGGTTGGCTGACATCACGGATGTCGACGACAAGGCGGAGTTACTATCGCTGATCAGGGTGGAGAAACGTAAAGAGTTCGTAGCTGAGGGAATCAGATTTCACGATTTGAGAAGGATAGGCGCAAAAGGTGAAAGCGTCATCATTCGTGGTTCTCAGTGGAATTGCCCGGGGATGGCTATCCAATTCCCTGATGGTGAAATTGCAGGAGCTGGGGGGACGGAATTCTTTACGCCAAACGAAGAAGGAGGATGTTAAATCGATTAAAACACTTACAGATGAAATTCATTGCAAATAGATTAATAATACTGGCGATGGCTTTTGGTGTCATCAGCTGTATAGAAGAATTCGGCGACACGGGCGAACCGATGGATCGTCATGCACAAGTGGTCGGTACATGGAAAGTAAACAGCATGATCCAGACCGATTTGCTAACAGACAATCCGGATAATGCAGTTGTTGATATAACGGACGTCTACGCTTTTGAAGAATACACCCTAACGCTTAATGAGGATGGTTCTTTTACAACGTCAAACACGGGTAATGCCCCTGAATTTGTCATTCAAAACGGGTCGTGGGCATTTAACGACGAGGAATTTCCATCGTCGCTGATTCTTACGAGTGGTTCAAACACATCCGTACTCGACTTTGGTTCATTGAACAGCCTTACTGATCGAAATGAATTAGAGGTAACATTTACCAGAAAAGTCGTTATTCCTGATGATGAAGGTGTCGATCACGAGGAAGATGCAATCGCTTATGAGTACACTTTGTCAAAAACAAACTGATAAGAAATCATGAAAAAAATAATACTTCTATTCACGTTTGTTGCTTCAGCCCTAATTTCTTTCGGTCAGTCTGCAACAGCAGACCCTGCGGGGTTTACCGCTGACGACGAGGTAACAATTACGATCAATACAACAGGCACAGGCCTGGATGGATATACAGGGGACGTTTACGTGTGGACGTGGGCAATAAGAACCAATGGGTTGCCAAACCTTGATGCGCCGACTAATTCAAATCCTGCAGGCGCAGGCCAGGCCGCTGCGAAGATGACCAGGTCTGAGACAAATCCGAATATCTACACCATTACGTTTACACCTTCGGAGTTTTACGGTGTTCCAGCGGTACAGTTCGACAAGATTGGTATTCTTGCCAAAGGAGCCGACTGGTCAAATGGACAAACAGCAGACTTCGTAATAGAAGTCGAGCCGCCTGTTTTTGAATCTCCGGTAATCCGTATTTTCCCGACCGAGTTCAGCGCCGATGATGTCGTAACTATCTTTTATGATACCAAACTTGAGGAGAATGCTGAAATGAAGGCCGTTGGAGAATACTATCTGCTTACGTCTATTGGAGGAACTAATGGCGAAGATGATCTTGATCCAAACGACTATTATAAACCTATCGGTGAGGAGACAAAGCTCATGGCTGTGGGAAATGGTGTATTCAGGATCTCATTCGTTCCAAGCCGATTCTTTGACCTTGCAGAAGGAGATGTGATTGGGCAACTCCTCTATCTGATCCAGAATCAAAGTGGAACGCTAACGAATCCTCCTGCAGGTTTTGAGATCCTTAAGAAAGATGTCCGCGTAAAGGCAAATTAAAATGAAAGACATGAAAAAGATTTTATACTCATTTCTAATAGTGTTCGTGGCCATCGTGAGCTGCGAGCAGGAAGAATTCCCGGGCTCGGGCCTTGAAAGCCTTCGGGACTTCACGTTGACACCAGTCCCAAATTCAAGAATTGCTTTGAATTCACTGGCGCCGGATGAAGAGATTTCTATCACCTGGCAACAAGCGCGCTCCGGATTTGATTCACCGGTTACATACACATGGATGTTTGATGAGGCCGGAGGAGACTTCAGTAATCCTTTAATCTCCCTACCGTCAGACAATGACGGAATGGATCCGAAAATCACTTTTACGAATGCTGAACTGGAAGCCGCCCTGGCGGATGCTGCAGTTAGTGCAGGCAGCGAAATTCACGGAATATGGGCTGTTCGCGCGACGAACGGTGATGTAACAAAAACTTCAGCATCAAACGTGTTGGCAATGATGCGTTATTCTGAAGCGGTTATGACCTTTGACCTTATTGGTCCCGAGACTAATAGAACCGTTTTCTTAAAAGAAGCGCAAGCCGACGAAGATCTTCAGATTTCGTGGGAGGCAACAGTTTCTGGAATTGGAACTCCGATAACCTACAATGTGATATTTGATGAAGTCGATGGTGACTTCTCGGACCCAGTGTTATCACTGGAATCGGATGATGATGGCGCAGCCAGCACCCTGACAAAGACACAAGCGGAAGTTGAAGATTTGCTTGCAGGTATTGGCGTAGACGAGAAAAGCAAAATTGACCTGAAATGGACAGTAGTAGCTACTGCCGGAGAAGTTACTCAAATGGCCAACGAGCCTTTTAATATAACGCTCGTACGCTGGGGTACTGAACTAAGATTATTCATTGAAAACGTGCCGGATCTTGCCCCAAGCGGAAAAGAGATTTTTGCTGCAGGCTCTTTCGGATTTCTTGGAAATGGCACGGTTGACTGGCAAACGCCGGGCAGCAACCCTGCGCTCCAGCTTTCCAAGAATGAAGCAGATGGCACTTACTATCTCGACATAAATGTGCCAAAGGGAACTTCCTTCGAATATAAGTTTGCGCTTGCAACCACTGCTTCGCCGACCTGGGATAACGGCGAGCAGCAACTCAATGCTGCCAATGATGGTTGCGAAGGAATTGCCAACAGACAATTCACGTTCGATGGCACCCAGGATGTTGTCAGCCATACCGTTGTTTCCTGGGAAAGGTTTTGTCCATTCGATGTTGTTGAGTTAATATTTGAATTAAAGAGCTATCCGGAAATACCTGCAGGCTACGATGTGTACATGGCTGGTTCATTTGGAGACCTCGGAGCTTTTGGTACCTGGAATCAGCCGGGAACGAATCCGGAATTCAAGATGACAAAGGGAGAGGACAATGTCTACCGCAAAACATTCCTTGTTTCAAAAGCACAGGCAACCTCGACTGTTTATTACAAATACTTCCTCGTTCCTGAAGGCGGAAGTTCATGGGATCACGGAGAACAATCTTTCAGTAGCGATGGATGCCAGGGATTGCACGGTGGTGCGGAAGGTGACAACCGCAAGTATACGTACTCCCTTGGCGATGGTGCGCCGAGATATGTGGAATCAAATGTTGTTACGTGGCAAGGATTCTGCCTGGAAGATGCAGCACCACGTGCGCGTATTGAAGTAACAGTACCAGAAGTTCCAGCTGGTAAAGACGTTTACATTACGGGTGAACTACTGTTTGCAGGAGCATCCGGATTTAACTCGGTATGGAAGCAACCAGGTACAAATCCGGCATTCCGTATGCGTCCGGTTGCAAATGAAACTGACAAGTTTGAAATCTATCTTCCTTTCAAAGAAGATACTGAGGTTAAATTTAAGTTCTTCCTCGCAACCACCGAAAGTCCCTCCTGGGGCAGTGGCGAGCAAAAGTTTAACGCGACAGAGGATGGTTGCGAAGGCGCGCCGGACAGATCATTCACCTTTGATGGAACAAACGAATACGTAGGAACTGTGGAGGCATGGGAAGGCTTCTGCCCTTTCTAGTTAAGACTTAATGAATCCATTATAAGAATAGCGTGGGTTTACCCTGCGCTATTCCTATTTAAATAAATAACCATGAAGCATCTGTACTGCTTGGTTTTAGCACTTGCCGTTACCTCTCTCGCATCTGCGCAAAC
>Ga0196965_1000739_pt1 | contig 15894 bp, 14 predicted proteins | sample S1_20metaG_FD_148668 | JGI IMG/M metagenome (GOLD analysis project Ga0196965, IMG submission 148668) | Soil microbial communities from Anza Borrego desert, Southern California, United States - S1_20 | ecosystem: Environmental > Terrestrial > Soil > Desert | place: USA: California | collected... | reverse complement strand
ACCTTTTAATACACCCACATCTAAAGAGTTTATAGAAGAAAAATAAAAGGCTTTGGGTGATAATTTTAAGAGACGCTAATTCTAAACAGATAATTTAACAATACCGATAATTAATAAAAAATGAACATTACGCAGGCCATTCAAGGAGTACCTTTGAACTATTATATCTGGTTAAGTTCTGCTTTATTCTCCATAGGAGTGATGGGTGTACTTTACAGAAGAAACGCCATCGTCATTTTTATGTGCATAGAACTGATGCTTAATGCGGTAAACCTCTTACTTGTTGCTTTTTCAAGCTACCGGGGAGATGCTACAGGACAGGTATTCGTATTTTTTATTATGGCAGTGGCAGCAGCGGAAGTGGCTGTCGGACTGGCTATTTTGGTAGTTATTTATAATAATACCCGTACTACAGATATTAATATTTTGAATAAATTGAAATGGTAAGTATGAATGCGCTGATTGGTCTTATCCCTCTTATCCCTTTATTAGGTTTCTTAATTATAGGTTTATTAAATAAGAATTTATCCAAAGGAATAGCTTCTGTTATTGCTTGTGGTTCTGTTCTGATATCTTTTGTCCTGGCGATAGTTGTATTCTTTAACATTTTAAATGCTCCTGAAGGTCAAAGCAGTTTGACTTTTACTGTTTTTGAATGGATAAATACCGGTGGCTTTTCCGCCTCTTTTTCATTTTTGGTAGATCCGTTGAGCAGTTTAATGCTCCTGATAATCACCGGAGTAGGTTTCCTTATTCATCTTTATTCAATAGGATACATGCATGATGATGAAGGATTTAACAGGTTTTTTGCTTATCTGAACCTCTTTATTTTCTTCATGCTGATTTTGGTAATGGGGTCAAATTACTTATTGATGTTTGTGGGTTGGGAAGGTGTTGGTTTATGCTCCTATTTATTGATCGGATTCTGGTTCAAAAATCAGGAATTTAATAATGCCGCCAAGAAAGCATTTATTATGAACAGAATAGGAGACCTTGGGTTAATCCTCGGCATTATCCTGATCTTTGTTCATTTCGGAAGTATCGAATACGCGGATGTTTTTGCCAAAGCAACAGGATTTTCCTCCGGAGATGAAATACTTACTTTAATAACAATTTTACTTTTTGTTGGCGCCATTGGAAAAAGTGCTCAAATTCCTCTTTATACCTGGCTTCCGGATGCTATGGCCGGTCCGACACCTGTATCTGCATTGATCCACGCAGCTACCATGGTTACCGCGGGTATTTATATGATTGCAAGAAATAATATTCTATATACACTTTCTCCATTTACCCTTGAGATTGTATTGATTATAGGACTGGCGACATCCATTTTTGCTGCAACCATTGCCATTGCTCAAAATGACATAAAGAAGGTATTGGCTTATTCTACCGTAAGTCAATTGGGTTTAATGTTCGTCGCTTTAGGTTTAGGCGCTTTCTCCACGGGCGTTTTCCACATGGCTACGCATGCATTTTTTAAGGCTTTATTGTTCCTTGGTGCTGGTAGTGTAATTCATGGAATGAGCGGAGAACAAGACATCAGGAATATGGGAGGATTAAGAAAATACCTACCGACCACTTTCATTACATTTTTCATTGCAACCCTTGCTATTTCAGGAATTCCTCCATTTGCAGGTTTCTTTTCAAAGGATGAGATTTTATTAAATGCCTTCCTTCATAACAAATTGATTTGGGGATTAGCACTTTTTGCTTCTCTGCTTACCGCTTTCTACATGTTCAGGCTGCTTTTCCTTACTTTTTCAGGAAGTTCGAGAGCAAGTCATGAAGTACAACACCACATTCATGAATCACCTTCAACCATGACTATTCCTTTGATCGTCCTTGCGGTACTTTCTGCTGTTGGCGGATTGATGGGAATTCCAGAAGCTTTGGGCGGCGGACATGCATTGAATGGGTTTCTTGATCCGGTATTCGCCGGATCTAAACAATTGGCAGGTTCAGTACACCACATCGATCACTCTACAGAATATTTGCTGATAGCGTTGGTGGTAGGCTTAACCTTTGTGTTGATTTTCATTGCTTATTTCATGTATGTAAAAGGAAGGCAAGTGCCAGGGAAAGACGAATCTTCTTACAGTCCGGTACAAAAGATACTTTACAACAAATATTATGTGGATGAAATCTATAATGCAGTAATTGTAAAACCTACTCAAGCACTCTCAAAAGTATTTTACACCGTTGGAGACAAGTTGTTTATAGACCAGATTGTGAACGGAGTAGGAAGAAGTGTGGTGTGGGGAAGTAGAACTTTGCGATTTGTGCAGGATGGAAATATTGGTTTTTATGTGTTTGTAATGGTGCTAAGCATCATTGTTATTGTGGTTGCTAAAAGTTTTTTATAATCTAAGATGTTGACAGGAATTTTAATATTTTGGCCCGTTGTAGCTGCTATTATTTTATTAGCGCTTAACTCAAAACAGGCAAAAGGTTTTGCAGTATTGGCTTCTCTTATTGAACTGGTTATTTCCATAGTAGTAGTTTTACAATTTCAAAATGGAGCAGATCCTCAGTTTATAATAAATACACCCTGGGTGTCCTCATTAGGAATTAATTTTCATGTAGGCATGGATGGAATAAGTTTATTGTTAGTGCTCTTAACCACCGTTCTCGTTCCTTTCATTATTTTATCCTCATCGGACCATACCGCAGAAAAACCTGCTTCTTTCTATTCCCTGATCTTATTTATGGAGATGGCGCTAGTAGGGGTATTTACAAGTTTTGATGGATTTTTGTTTTATGTTTTCTGGGAAATGGCCCTTATACCAATCTATTTTATTTGCTTAAGATGGGGAGGCGATAACAGAGGACCTATTACCTTAAAATTCTTTATTTATACGCTTACCGGCAGTTTGTTAATGCTGGTGGGATTTATCTATCTGTACTTCCAAACACCAGGTACACATTCTTTTGCTTTAGAGGCACTTTACGAGGCAGGTCAAAGTTTACCTGTTTATGAGCAGGGAATAATTTTCTGGGCCTTTTTTGCTGCTTTTGCTATCAAAATGCCTGTTTTCCCATTCCATACCTGGCAGCCGGATACATATTTTGAATCTCCTGTTCAGGGAACCATGTTACTTTCAGGGATAATGTTGAAAATGGGTATTTACGGAGTGATAAGATGGCTCCTTCCGGTAGTTCCGATGGGAGTACATGAATGGGCAATGACTGCGCTTATCCTTTCGGTTATCGGAATTGTTTATGCCTCTTGTATTGCTATTATTCAAAAAGATCTTAAAAGGCTTATCGCTTATTCTTCAATTGCTCACGTAGGGCTGATTTCCGCTGGCTTATTTACACTAGATAAGATAGGCGTTCAAGGTGCCATGATTCAAATGTTAAGCCATGGAATAGTGATCGTGGGTTTGTTTTATATTATAGATATTATTTATTCAAGGACCAAAACACAAGAAATTGCTGAGCTCGGAGGAATCCGGGGTGTTGCTCCTGTTTTTGCTACCGTATTCATAGTTGTGTTGTTAGGAAGCGTTTCCCTTCCATTGACAAGCGGATTTGTAGGTGAATTCTTGTTAATTAATTCGGTTTTTAAATTTAACTATATCTTAGGAGCAATAGCCGGATTAACGATGATCCTGGCAGCAGTTTATATGCTAAAGAGCTTTCAGACAACGATGCTGGGAGAGGTAAATGGCAACACAAAGAATTTCATCGATTTAAAATTGAACGAAAAGTTGGTATTATATCCAATTGTTGTTATGATCATTTTGATCGGTGTTTTTCCAACGCCCCTGTTAAAGATTTCAGAACCGGCAGTAGAAAACCTTATGTCCATAATTTCCAGTTATCAGGCAAATGTGCTGATTAAATAAGTGAATGGAGGAAATGGCGAGTGTTGGTTTTTAAACGCTGATGATGTCAGCTAAGTTGGTGAAAGAGATAAATAAAATTAGCTAAAAAGATTAAAAGAGATAAAAGATAAATGAATTCAATTTTTATACTTGCAGGACTGGGAATAGCCTCCCTTTTATCTGAGATATTCAATTTTAAAAAGGCTTTATTTCCAATAGTAATAGTTGGTCTTTTGGCGTCGGTAGGCGTTTTATTTTTAGATTGGAATTCTTCTGAGGCCTATTTCAACGACATGTTGTTCTTTGACAACTTTGCTGTTGCTTTTAGCGCGTCTATTTCTGGCGTCGCCCTGCTTTGGTTTCTAATGTCGCAACGTTACTTTCAAGAACACACACACCTTACCGATCATTTTGCTTTGGTAATTTTTTCGCTGGTAGGTGCTGTATTTATGGTTTCTTACCAAAATCTTTCGATGCTTTTTCTCGGGATAGAAATTTTGTCCATTCCACTTTATGTGTTGGCAGGAAGCAAGATGAAAGAGCTTTCCTCTAATGAGGCTGCTTTTAAATATTTTCTGATGGGTGCTTTTGCCACTGGATTTTTATTGTTTGGAATTGCTTTAATCTATGGAGTTGCAGGTTCTTTTGACCTGGCCACCATTGCTCAGGTAATTGCCGCAGGAGATTCAGAACTGCATGGATTGCTTTACATGGGCATTTTGATGATGTTGGTAGGATTGGCATTTAAAGCTTCCGCCGCGCCTTTCCATTTCTGGGCTCCGGATGTATATGAAGGTTCACCGACAGTGATCACGGCTTATATGTCCACCATTGTTAAGATTGCAGCTTTTGCTGCCTTCTTCCGGTTATTTTCCACCTGTTTTGTTGCTGTTTCTGAAGAATGGATTGATGTAATAACCATTCTTTGCGTATTGACTTTGGCTGTTGGAAATATTACTGCTATTTTTCAAAACAGTGTAAAAAGAATGCTCGCTTATTCAAGCGTTGCTCACGCAGGGTATATGCTTATGACCCTTGCTTCTTTGAATGATGTTTCTTCAAGTGCTCTTTTATATTATGTAGTTTCTTATTCTGTAGCTTCGCTGGCCACTTTTGCAGTACTTCATAATGTGGCACCCATTAATGAAAACGTAACCGTAAATGCTTTTAATGGGTTAGGGAAAAGAAATCCTTTTCTTGCATTTACCATGGCAGTTGCCTTGCTTTCTTTGGCCGGAATTCCCCCATTGGCAGGTTTCTTTGCTAAATATTATATTTTTACTGCTGCTATCTACAGTCAGAATATAGGATTGGTAATCGTTGCGGTAATAGCCTCTCTGATCGGAGTATATTATTACTTCAGGATTTTAGTAGCCATGTACCTGAAAGAAGGAAATGAAGCCGCACCGATTGAAGTGCCAGGTATCCACAAGGTGTTGATGGGAATATTAATTCTAATAACCATCATTTTAGGGATTGCCCCGGATTTCTTTATCAGTTTATTGTAAGTGATCTGAATCACAGATTTAAATAGAATTAAGAGATTTCACAGATTTAATATTGTATAGAAGATTCAAGACGCTCTTTTGAGACTACCCTTAATCTGTGTAATTCGTGAGATCCTTAAAATCAGTGATTCCGACTCTAATCCTTCAGATTCCAGCTTCTGTTGGAGCCAATATTTGTAATGCCATTTCCTTTTGATTTGGGTAATTCTTGTTCCTGATCTTCATTTAACAGAGAAGCTACTCCTGCAGCTACTATTCCACCTAAAGTATACAAGCCGATAGTCATTGCGGTAGTAGCTGGTGTTTTGTTTGCATTTTCTCCATCCAGACCTAGTGGCTTGGGTAAAGTCACCGCGGCAATTCCTGCCCCTAATCCCGCCAATAGACCCACCAGCCAAGGTTTTTTGCCTATTGCCGTTAATCCATAAAAAGCCGAATTACTTATAAGATCTCCAATTAATGCCTGCCCATAAAGAATATTGTCATTTTTAGGAGTCGGTTGTCCGGTTTTATTTAATATTTTTTCTACTGCCTGCATTCCAATTCTTTCCATTCTTGGCGCTTGAGGTACAAATTGCCTCAAGGCTTCATGAATTAAAGTAATTATTGTGGCGCCTGCTATTCCGCTTCCAATTGCTTTTCCTGGTTGTTTCATAGGTATATGGTTTGTTTTAATTGTTACATGGAATTGGTCATTTGGTATTCATCCTACTCTGGTGATTTAGTATCATGTTGTAAATTATCTAGTTTAAATTGTCGTCAGACTAAATAGGCCATTGGGATCATTTTTCTCATTAATGTGAATGTCCAGATGACTTTCCTTTATAGTTCTTTACGGGTAACAAATTCCAGGTTTCAAAAAGTGGTAAGTATTTAATATTTTCTACCTGTATTTCATCGTTTTCTTAGGGTAATATGGAGGGGTATAATTAATATTGAGACTTGGTTTATACATTTACAATGGAAGATTATTGGTCCAATCCTGTTATTCAGTCCTTTATTAAAGAAAATTTGAATAGGAATGTTTCTGAATTGGCCCTCAGGTATAAACAAGTACAAGGTGTTCCGATTCAAATCATAATCAGGCAGATCCAGGGAAAACAAAAAGCCAAATCAAAACTTCCGCTTTGGTATACTACTGATGGCATTCTTTTTCCGCCAACCTTAAATCTCGAACAGTCTTCCTCGCAAATTACTGCAGGATACAAAACCGGTATACTAAAGGGAAAGACATTGGCTGACCTGACAGGAGGTTTTGGGGTAGACGCTACAGCTTTTTCCAAAGCATTTGAAAAGGTTTTTTATGTGGAAAGGAATGAAGAGTTATTAGAGGTTGTTAGACACAATTTTGACGTATTTCATATCCGGAATGTGGAAGTTTTTCAAGGTCAGGCAGAATTATTCCTGTCTCAGTTTTCTAAAGTAGACTGCATTTACGTTGACCCAGCCAGAAGGGATAATGCAAACAGAAAGGTTTTTAACCTGGAGGATTGTGAACCTGATATTGTCCGGTTGCTTCCCATATTGCTTTCCAAGAGTGACGTTATTCTTATAAAAACATCGCCATTACTGGATATTAAGCTGGCGTTAAAAGCTCTTAAGTATGTTTCTGAAGTTCACGTGGTAGCTGTAGAAAATGAGTGCAAGGAGGTTTTATATTTAATTCATAAAGAAGCATCAGAAAGTCCTGATATAGTCACCATTAATTTTACATCTTCAAATCAAGAATTTGCTTTTAATTTAGAGAATGAAGATAATGTTAATGCATCTTTAAGTCTTCCTCAGAAATATATTTATGAGCCAAATGCGGCAGTATTAAAGGCTGGGGCTTTTAATAGTATTTCAGCAAAGTATAATTTGTTTAAACTTCACAACAACAGTCACCTCTATACAAATGATGTGTTGACAGAAGATTTTCCAGGAAGAAAGTTTGAAATTAAATCAATTGAAAAGTATGATAAAAAATCTGTTGGAAAGGCATTAAATACAGATAAAGCCAATATTACTGCTCGAAATTTTCCCGATTCGGTTGAAAAAATCCGTAAGAAACTGAATTTAAAAGAAGGAGGCGATGATTATCTTTTTGCCACTACTGACCTTCACAACAAACTCATTATCATCATTGCCCGAAAAATAGAATAATTTAAAATACCTCTCCGTGTGTTTGTTTAATTATGAATCGTGTAAGAGGCTTTGACTTTTTCAAGAAGTTAACCATCACTTCAGACAAAACTTCCTTTCCAAAAAGCCGCTGAATGTTTCTCCCCAGGAAAAGTCTGGCTGCAAATTTATTGTTCCATCTTTGGCTATAAGTCTTTTCCAATTCATCTCTGTTTGATTGCTTTGTTGTAAAATCAATAACACATTGTGAAGCAATTTTTGCCCCATGAATCGCCATTGCCATTCCGTTGCCGCATAAAGGGGTGATCATTCCGGCAGAATCTCCCACCATTAAAATGTGATCTTCTACCAATTCCTTCTTTTCAAAGGAGATTTCGTTGATAACTTCCGGCTTTTCGAACAGAAATTGAGCGTTCTGAAAAATGTCTTTTAAAAATGGATTTCTAAAAAGAAGGGCTTTCTCCATCTCTTTAATGTTTTTTTGATCCCTTAAATTATTGCGGTGCGATAAGTAGCAGAGGTTATAAGTATCTCCCTCTACTTTTGAAATTCCACAATAGCCATCTTTAAAATTGTGAAGGGCAATGAGGTTTTTAGGAAAGTCTGTTTTGATGTGATATTTAACACCTACATATGGAGATCGTTTATTTATAAAATCCCTGTCTAAAGTTTTGTCCAGTTTAGATCTTTTGCCGTGCGCCCCGATTACTACTTTGGATTCCAATTCAGTTCCATCGGAAAGCTTAACTGAGAATGTATTTTCCTGATAAATTACCTTTTCAACTTCCTTTCCCGTCATTACTTCCGCGCCAGCTGCAAGCGCTTTTTTATACAAGAAATAATCAAGGGTATATCTGCTGACTCCAAAGCCTCCCAAATCAAGGGTTGTGTTTAAAACTTTTCCGGAGGGAGCGGACAAAAGCAATTCGGAAATGTTGGATGCTCCAAGTTCTTCAGGAAAAATCGCCAGCGATTTTAAATAGGGAAGTACTTCATTAGAAATATATTCTCCACAAACCCGGTGAAACGGATAATGTTTTTTTTCAATGAGCAATACCTTTAAATCTGCTTTTGCAAGCTCAATGGCCGATATTAATCCAGCTAGTCCACCTCCAATGATAATCGCGTCTTTCATTTTTAAGGAATGAGGTTTGAAATGGCTATCGACTTCTCTACACAAATTGTCAAATTAAGCTTTGAGTTAGGTCTAAACCGATACTTCTTAGACCAATGTCATCATATTCTGAATTTGAAAATTCGGCATTTAACATTACTCAAAATTGCGTGCATTAAAGCAGATGTCAAATTAAGTTATAAGTATTTTAAAAATTAACCACACTTAATTTGCAAATTAAATGCACTTCTATAAATTTGCAGTCCCAAAAGCAATGGCTTTTATGCGGGAGTAGCTCAGTTGGTAGAGCGCGACCTTGCCAAGGTCGAGGTCGCGGGTTCGAACCCCGTCTCCCGCTCTTTTTTTTATATACAGTTTAAATTTTTGCCGGGGTGGTGGAATTGGTAGACACGCAAGACTTAAAATCTTGTGTCCACTAGGACGTGCGGGTTCAAGTCCCGCCCCTGGTACTTTAATTAATGCAAAACCCTCTGTTTCTTAGTAAGTTACGGAGGGTTTTTTGTTTGCAAGTAACAAATAAGTAACAAAATTTTGAAAATTCTATCATTTCTCTCTCACAGAAGAAAGTCTTATCACTTTAGTTTAGGAAATATATTTTTTACAGTATGACTTAAAAATCTCGTCGCCATAAAGCGTGGCGGGGGGAGAAGTTTTAACTTTCAAAGGGGGGAGTTAAGGGGGGGTACTTTTAATAAACATCCACAGAATGGTTTTTATAATCGACCACAGGAATTAAATTTAAACCTTGTACTCAATCTATGATAAAATAACTTCGTCAGATGAATAAGTTAGATAAAGTAGTTTTACAATACCTAAAAATCAATACTAACAATGCTCTATTGATAACAGGTAAATGGGGAGTTGGAAAAACCTATTATTATAAAAACCATCTACAACCTTTAATTTCAAATACTCCTACACTTAATGATTCCGGGGTAAATTACCAACCTATTTATGTTTCATTGTTTGGAATAAAATCATTAGAGCAACTTCAAACAGAAATTTTCCTTTCACTATATCCATTTCTTAAGACCAAAGAATTCAAAATAGGTACTTCTTTAGGAAAGGTGTTACTTAGGGGTATTTTACAATTCAACGGCCTTCCTGACTTTACAAATATTATCAACGATATTTCTATTCAAAAACAAGAAATAGTTAAATATGAAAAATTGATTATCTGTTTAGATGATCTTGAACGGATTAGCCCTTCTATTGATCAACATGATCTCATTGGCTTTATTAATACTATTATTGAAAATACAAACATTAAAATGCTAATAATAGGTAATGAGACATCAATACCAGGCGCTCATCTTTCGACATTAAAGGATAAGGTCATAAGTAATACCATAGAATATACTCTTGACTTAAATTCAGTTTTTGATAGTGTAATAAACTCCAAATTTGCAGGAAGTCCTAGTTATACGGATTTTTTGGGGAATGAAAAAAGAACCGTCGTTTCTTTATATTCCGGTAAGACAGAAAATTTGAGAACTGTAATATTTTCCCTATCCTATTTCCAGAACATTTATTCAATAGTTTCCAATTTTTTCTCGGAGAAAGGAATTGAAGAAGAATCAGGTAGGGAAGTAATCGTTAACTTATTGAAATTTACAATTGCGATTGCACTGGAGTATAAATCTGGAAATATTTCGTATTCAGATAAAAAAGAATTAAATGAGACGAAACCCCTTCACATAGAGAATTCTTGGAATCAGCTTAGCAAACCGTCAAAAGGGACCCATAAATATAAAACTGCATTTTTATCTAAATACTATCCTAAGTACGACTACTTCTTTTTTGATTCAATATATCATTATATAACAGGGGGAGATATTATAGAATCAGAAATACTTTTAATGGAAATAGAAAACAATTTTCATATAGAAGCAAATCATATCCTACCCGAGTATAAGGTTTACAAGCGTCTTACATTAACTAATTATCAGAAACTATCGGACGAGGAATACATCAAACTCACAAAGGAATTATTTCACAATGCATGTTTGGGACTTTATGAGATAGGGATGTATCCCCAGATATTTCAAATGATATTGAGATTTAACAATCCTATTAATTTCAATATTAAGGAAGTGGAGAACAAAATAATCCAGGGCATTTGGAAGGCAAAAATAACGTCTAAGTTCATTAAATCGTTAGAAGGAACAATGAATTTTGACGAAAAGACACCATTTCTTGAATCATTAACAAGAATTAAGGAAGAGGCGTTAAAGGTCAATGAAGAAATTGAAAAAGATTCCTCAAAAAAAGTTCGGGATAAATTGGAAACGCTATTTTATCAAGACATTCAACAGTTTTCACTTGAATTATATGAAAATCAAGATATATTTAAATATGATCCTTTGTTCAATTACTTCTCAGTTGATAGGTTTGCAAATAGAGTGATAAATTCTGGTAATGACTTCAAAAGCCAACTAGTAACCGTACTGGAAGAAAGATATTTATGGAACGCAAACTCCTTCATGTATCTAAAAGAAGAAACACTATTTTTTAGGGAAGTAAAACAGAAATTAGAAGATAAATTAACAAAAAAAACTAACGTATCTGGACAACTTTCCCAAAGTTTGCTTTCAGTTCTTAACTCTATTGTTATAAAGCTGTCACCTGAATATAAAAAATCGTAATATTTATTATTAAATCAATTAAGATAATAATACTTCAAAATAAGCTATATTTAATATATATAACTGATTTTCTTTTAAAGAATACATTGTCTTAGTTACCGAATACTAATCTCACTTCGGATAGCTATTAATATAAAACAACTGTTTTGGTACTTGTAGAACCACTATAATTTCTCGCTCTCATGGATAATCGTCTTTCTCCTCTCATCCTCATACCTGGCATTATTTTCGGCTTCTAATTTTAAATTAGTTACTTCTATGTCAATACTATATGGCGACTTATTTCTTATTGTACGACCAAGAATAATCTTTTTATACTTTGTCAACCATAAAAATTCCTTTCTTTCAATCTCTGATACTTTATAAATAGAAGTTATTCGCTTTTCTACCTCATTAATTTTCCTTGGTTTTCCATATTTATAAGTGATAATTTCAACTAGCTCTGAAATATATCTCTCATCATCGAATTCTAAAAAATAACTTTGATTCTCAACATACGCTCTAAACTCGTATTTTCTTCCTGATGAGAATGATGGGCTGAATTTAAGACCTCCTAACGCTAACTTATCGTTTACTTCTGATCTTAATTTTCCAAAATAATAAGTATGAATAGCATGTAGCTCTGTTGAATCTTGCTTTGTAAATCTATTAGTAGTATGAATCTTCTCAGGAATGGAAACAATTTGAACCGAATCTACTTTTACAGTCTTAGTTTGTAAGGTAGTCTTTTTCATCTCACATGAAAAGAGAAGCAGCAACAAAGTCATGTTAAAAATGATAGGAGTCACGGAAAAATAATTTTTATTCATTCACTAAATTAAAAAGAATTAAATATAAAGTATATTATAATGCATGCGTCATGTTGCTAGCATGACAATGCGTACCATATAAGGAAGATATTATAATTCTTTGCCTGAAAATTGGGTAATAGAATTGGAAGAGATATTTGACCAAAGAATAATCAAAATAGGAGAAAGGCTAAAAGAGTTAAGAATAAAAGCCGGTTATCCATCTTACGAACATTTTGCTTGGGATAACAAGCTAAGCAGACGTGGTTATTGGGCTTTGGAGAAAGGAACAAACTTTACAATTAAAACACTTTTAAAGGTGTTAGACATTCATAAAATGTCTCTAAAAGAGTTTTTCTCTTCTGTTGAGAATAAATAATTTCTCTCCTGACGTAAATAGTAAAATAAAAAAATAATCATGAGGGAAAATGTTTAGATAACTAGGTTTAAGTGATCCTTTTAAGCAGCTACAATAGGAGAAAGAAAATTATTTAAAATTAATGATACGGAGAAGTAGAGTAAGTAAAAGTAATCCCTTCAAATAATATTCTTCAAAATAAAAAAGAACTTTGACTACTAGTTCTTGCAACATCATACACTTTGCATTAATTGTACTTCTGATGTAGATGCAAAAAATATCTTCGTTTTTATTCCTTAAGCTAAAGGTAGTTTTACCCTTATATGAAGGTTGTCATCAATTGAGTGAAATGAAAACTTAGAGTGGGATTATTAATGGGAGATTAATTGTCACAACCTAGATTAAAACCGTTTTGAGGTAAATAATTTCAGTTTTATAAATTAAGCTATTAATTAATAGGTATAAATTATTTTGATTAAAAAGTAAAACCAATAGAATTTATCTTTTAAAATATAACTTGTTATTCTAACCTCCTGAATTTATTGTATCAATTAGATGAACGGAAAAATAGCTAATCCCCTTAATTACCTGCATATTTCCTGGATGCTTTTATGACATGATAAATAAAATAGCCAGAAAAAAATCTAATGAAAAAATCTAAAACTAAAAATGAACCATCGTTTTCAAATGGACCTGGGATTTTATGAACAGGACTTAGATAGGTTAGATATTTTCCCCAATAATTCCAATCTATTTCACCGAACCATTCAAAGTAAAATGATTCTTGAAGTTTTTTAGTATATAGAAAATAAAATAAAAAGAAATGTACAGTGAATAACCAGATTAAGGGTCGGGCAATACTTTGACCAAACTTGCTGAAAAGGTAGTTACTTCCAACAATTAAAAATTCTTGAAATTTATTATTTATCGTTTTTAATGGGCTTTTCCAGTTCCATCCATATTTCCAGGTTAGTGTCCAATAAATCCTGAGTTCATTTTTGTAAAAATTTGCAGCATCTATATTGTTCGATTGGTTTTTGTTAACCCATTTTAATTGACGATAAGTATCCTTCAATAATATAAGTTCATCTCTAGTTTTTTTCCAAAATAATTGATTGTCAGACTTAACCAAATAGTTCTTAGGCCAAATTACACCTGCAAAAACCACCTTTGAAATATCTGAATGGGAAAAATTTATTTCTGCATTGGGATGAAAATATATATTGGTGAAGGTTAAACTATTATAAATTGAATTTGCAAAATTAACTTCAGAAATAAATTTCACATTCAAAAAATTAATTGCAACATCTTCGTAGAAGTTAGGCATTATAATCCTATGAATTTCAGTATTATTTATTCTAATACTCGATTTGAGAGTAGGGGTCGGATTATGAAAGTTAAGCTTTCCAATTACTGAATTGTCATATATTCCTGAACTTGAAATTTGAAAATTTAGATAGTGACAATTAAAATCAAAGTTTGCACAAACAGATGAAAATAATAAAAATTCAGGTATATGACCGTTCAGATCCAAGACACTAAATGAAAGCCCAGTTAAATATAATTCTCCAAAATAACATTTAGAATTATCCACCAAGGAAAGGAAAACATCTTTTGACTTGTTCTCCTTAATTTCCAATTTTTTTAATTTACTTTCTTCAAAACTAAACTCAATAGGTTGTTTAAAATCACATCCTATAAAAATTACATTGTCTAAGTCTACATCTTTGAATTTTAAATCACCATAAAAGGTACAACCATAAAAAGATATTTTTTTATTAGTATTAAAGGTTTTGAAAAGGATACCTTCAATACTTTCAAAAACACATTGATAAAACTCTACTTTTTCAAGTTTTGCCATATCACCCCATTCTATCCCTTTTTTAAATGTGCACGTTTTAATTTTCTGATCATCATTATACCTACTTGAATTGGTTCTTGCTTCTAACGCTATATAATGTAATCCTAATTTATTCAAGTCAACAAATTCTGTAATAACTTTTCCTTCAACCTCGGGTTTTGAATGCAGAAAAGCAAGAAATTGAAATTCATCTATCTCCATTATTGTTTAAGAATGGAACAATATATAACAAAGATTTTTAATTAAAAATATTGGGATTTTCTGGTCTTTTATCAATTGCGATATTGCCTGAATCTTGCTGGATTCATAAATTCCTTCATAAGAGGGTACGGTTATTTTCAGTTAATAAAATGCTAAATATTTTATTACATATCTATTCTAAATCCCATATATCCTTATAACTTTGACTAATATTTTTAGTGTTATGGAAAATTTAGCGATGTTGCCAGATGATTTTGAAGCCCTGCAAAAGCTATTACTTAAGCTTAACGCTGATTTAAACAAAGTGCTAAAGTATACTAGTATCAATAATCTTAATGGTCAAACCCATTTATATTACTTCCTTTCTGATTTAAACAATTTGATTAATTCTAATCAGAAAGTATTGAAAGATGATTTATACATGAATATGTTTTATTTGCAAAATAAATTAGCAAAATAATTATGGGCCACAAAATAGTTATTACTCAGGAGGACTTTAAGCAATTTGATAAAGTGCTTAGGATCATACATAAGGACATTTCCGATTTGCTTTCAAAGCATAATTGTATACATATTGAAATAAATGAAAATGGTAGTATGCAATTCAATTTAAAGGAAGTTGGGATAACCTTAAATGAAAAGGAAAAAGTTCTACGGGCTATCTTCAATTTCTATTTTTTCTGTAAAAAGAATTCTTATTTATTTAAACATCATTATTTGGATAAAAGCATATATGATGAAAAGTGGTATAGAGATTATAAATATTTTAGCGACCTGTTAAAAAAGAAATAAAAGTTGGGTTACCGTTTCCTTCAACTTTCATCAAAGAGAAAAATTATATATGAAAAGGAAAAAATTTATAGAACCTCAAAAAAAGAAAAATAAAATAGAAGCAGTAGACAGTTATACAAATTGTGTTACAGGAAGTTATTTTAGTGAAATAATTGCAGCAGATTTTTATGGATGCAGGAAAGCGGACGTATTAAAAAGCATTAAGGATAATAGTTATACGGTGCAAGGGTTATATTTTAGAGAGAAAATTTTTAATTAAAAAAACAACCTAAAAATAAACATCCCGTTAAAAGATTTTTTAATATTTTATAACACTACTCTTTTCATTTTCGTATCATATCTAAATTGAATAGATTATATCCATTCAAAAATAATTCCAGCTATTTTATTAGTTTTTGCTACAGGCTCAAGAAAGAGCGAGCGATATTATTTAATTTTTTAATATTTAAAAATGCAATACAAATCAATAATTGAAAGTCTTCAGGGCAAAAAAAAAGATTATTATATTTCTACACATGTAAATCCTTATACTAGATATTCCTGCCAAAGGAGGCCACCTATTCCTGGCGAAAGGGTGCCACTAATTCCTGAGTAAAGGGTGCCAGCTATTCCTGAGCAAAGGGTGCCAAAGAGCTAATTTCTCTGCCAATATTTTTCT
>Ga0196965_1000738_pt1 | contig 15914 bp, 17 predicted proteins | sample S1_20metaG_FD_148668 | JGI IMG/M metagenome (GOLD analysis project Ga0196965, IMG submission 148668) | Soil microbial communities from Anza Borrego desert, Southern California, United States - S1_20 | ecosystem: Environmental > Terrestrial > Soil > Desert | place: USA: California | collected... | reverse complement strand
GTGTTTGGTTAGCTGGTTGTGGTTGTGTTTGGTTAGCTGGTTGTGGTTGTGTTTGATTTGTCTGATTAAGGTTCACCAATTGTCCATATATATTGGCGCTTCCAGTATTTAGTAATAATATCAAGCTAATTGTTAGTATCACTGGAATGCTAACATTAATGAAAGTTTTCATCAAAATACATTTACAAACATCGTTTTTATAGTATCATAGTATATAATACAAAGCGACTCTATTTATTTTCATAAATATCTTCTTTATATTTAAGTAATATTATCTATAAAATAGACATGAAAAGTACTTATATATTCATCATATCCTTTGCTTTTCTGATCTCATCACTTAGCAGTGGGTCAGTCATTGCCCAAAACCAAAGTCAAAGTCAAAACCAGTCATCAGCAATGGTACCTGAAAATCAGACTATAGCCACTATTTCAGATAGCCCTCAAACTATCATAGTAAATCAGACTACAGTACCAATAGAACAGACAACCGTAACTGTAAATCAAACAACAACTAAACCAATACATGACCAATCTCAGTTCCAACCATTGGAAAATCAGACAGTTACTTCAGAATCGGGCAATTTCTCAAATATAGAAAATAAGACAATCGTGCAAGCCACAGGACCTGCAACTACTACTATTGTAAATAAGACTATAGTTCCCTTTAATCAAACCACTATAGGAACAGACAATACTACCATTGATTGATTAATGTAGAACTTACTTTACCTGTGTTGTTACCCTGTCAACATAGTAACCTGATCAGAAATAACAATCAGGCAGGAATTTTAATAGTGAACCAGATTAAGTAATAGGCCTTTTATGTCAAGATTATTTTTTTTATTAAACAAATGTATCAGATTGATAACAATTTGATATAAAAAAATTCATTATGGATGACAATATATATTTCTAAAGTAAAGAAGATGATTAATTATACCATTCTCAGTACCAAGTTATTCATGTATTTATACGATGTTTCACACCTATTATTCTATGAGTTCAAATAATATAGATTGGAGTGATACTATTAAAAAGGAAGCCGAGGGAATTAACGGCGAAGATTTTGGAGAGGTCCAAGATATATCTAACGGCCTTGTTCTAGTCCAAAGAGGCATTCTTAACAAAGAAAGATTTCTTATTCCACAAGAGTTGGCTGAAAGTTATGATGGAGATATTGTGCGGTTTAGAATATCAGAAAATGAGGTTTTAAGCAAATACCGTGAAGGTGCTGAAGGAGGAGGAGGAGGAGAAAGAGCACAAACAGAGACAACAACAGGCGATGTAGTAGATAGAGAAGAAGAAGATACAATTTCTCTTACAGAAGAAAGATTGGATGTATCAAAAGACGTTAAAGAAGACCAAGTCCAGATAACAAAAGAGCCTATAACTGAGACAAAGACTGTAGAAGTACCTGTAACCCATGAGGAAGTATCAATTGAAACAAGACCTGCATCAGGTGGAGAGGGTCAAGTTTCTTCTGAAGGTCCGGTAACATCAACACAAGAAATAAGCATTCCTGTCAAAAAAGAAGAAGTAGAAGTAAGCAAAACCCCATATGTAAAAGAAGAGGTTACCGTCAAGAAGAAACCAGTTACAGAGACTAGAGAAATTACAGAAGAAGTAACCTCTGAAAGGGTTAGCACAGAAGAATCATCTTAACATATGATTTATTTTTGGCCAAACTTAGTTCAAATTCTTAATAAGGAGGTGAAATTTAAATAATGCCCGTAAGAAGATGGATAACGTCATATTTGGCCACTAAAGGGGTTCAGATGTTAATTAATAGGCTCATGAATCGGAGAAGAAGACGATAAAACAGATAGGTCAGAGTTTTATATTTTCCTCTCTCTATCGGAGAAGACCTTAATATTATTGGATTGATCTGTAAAATTTATTAAAATAGTGTCATTTATTTTTGATATTCATAAATAAAAAAATTTCTTTATAAAGACAATAAAATATAGTACGAATATTTTTATGTGATAATCGAATAGTATTCTTTTAGACATGACATGAACTTAGAATTTTCAAAAGATGTCGATATAGTAAAAATAGTAAAAATAAGAGATAGTCTTGAATGGTTTTATTCAAATTATGAATATTTTAAAAAATATTATCCAGGGAAGCATGTTGCAATAAAAGATCAAATAGTAATGGATTGTGACAAGAACTTGGATTTATTAGTAGAAAGATTACGTATAAAAGATTATGATGACTCCATTGCTATTGAATTTGTTTATCCATAATACACAAGTATATACATCGACAGAAATAAACGCAAAGAATTGCATGATAATATAAAATGAGAAGAAACCAAAGTCAAATATTAAAAAATAGAGTTGAATAACAATTTTTAAATTTGATAATCTATAGGCAATCATCTATCTATGGTTAAATGCTCTAACCCATCATATTGTCTCGTAATTTAATGTCAAACAAAAGCAGGATTACGCAGGATTCATTTATACACTAGTAGCTCTCAATAAGTGCCTACATGAAACCAAGATACAACAAACCTTGAGAAAGTTACACATATATGAATTCAAATAGTATCGAGCTTGTTTTCTTTTTTGATAGACTACTTTTCTCTTTTTTGATTAGATAGTTAAGTAATAAACTAACAATAATTCTCTTTCATTGAAGTCAAGTTTATTGAAGTTAGGATATAATATAAATAAACAAAATATGGCTTTAAACTTGAACGGACATATATATATAGAGCAGAAAATTATAAAAAAAAATTAACTGAAGGCGTCTTTTACCTTTTCTTTTGCTTTGTTTAGTGTTTCTGAGCTAGGTTTTCCCTCTGCATGATCTTGTGCAGTTTCGGCTTCTGCTTTAGCGTCTTGTTGTGAGTTTTTCATTTTCTTTGCGGCATCATCAACAAAATTATCGGTCATTATCTTACTATAATTAACATACTATATAACTAATGAACTATAACTATAATACTACCGCCTCTTTGATATTCTATAGTAGAGCAGATGTATTAGAATTATTTGCACTAGGAAATAAAAATAACGTACTGATGATCAGTTACAGAGAAGATAGCCAGGTTATTTTATAAACAATCAATATAGGTAACATATTATCGTAACAGTTCTCATCCACTGGGATTAGCTTATGTAGTAATAGAAGTCTAATACAATCCAACTAATCAAAGCTTTGAATATGAACTAGAACGGATAAAAAATTCGATAGGCATGAATCCATGATCTAACTGGATATACCTTTTTTAAGTATGTTTTGAATAAATACTCTCGTCATTGTGATGAATACTGGTTAATAGAAAATTAAGGTGTTTTACAAAATTAAATATATGTAGAAAGTTCCGATATTAGTCAACACATTAATAACAATCTTTATCATCTGGATTGGATACAAATTATATGATGAATTCAAATAGACGAAAAGGTGACCGCAACCATAGGGTTACATGCAATTTATGCCACGGCGGTCTAAGTATTTCGACTGATTCCGATCTAAGGTTACATGACGAATTATGGCATCATAAGAAATCGATTGACTATTTTATCAGGCATAATAAAACTGACTAAAATAATTTATTCAGAAGATAGAATTATCAAATATATGTAGATAACCTGTCCGCAGCGTTAGTAAAAAAAGAGGCGACAAATCGGGATTTTAGTGGAATGAATAAGAAAATAGATCGAAATACGGATTTGAATTTAAAAATTGTGTTTGAATTACCTCGTAAAGCCTGATTACGAATATCTTTACAGTATAAATACTTTAAAGAAATACCATTTATTATAGGATGACCAGAAGATGAAGCTTTATAATTTTTCATAGGCAGCATACTCCGTAATTACTCGTCCAAATTAGAGTCACCCGATCATTTGCACATTGCAGATGGAGCAATTTTACATGTAATTCACATCAACTTATAGAATTACTCATAAGAATAACCAAATATGTAACCGTTTGTATTTTTTTGTAAACACCTTCTTCTTATATTCTGATAACTGATACCTAAGATGCATAATATGTTAGTTGTTAATAATGTAGGAGATTTACAGCTCCGTGCTCTACCACATCAACATTCTGTTATATATGACTATGAAAATGGTGAAAAGCTTTGCAAGACATGTGGTATGGTCGTGCAGGATAAAATTTATGATACTGAATTAGATACCAACTTCTATAAATGCAAAAGTGATATGAACACGGTAATGCCTCATTCATTGATTTTAAATCACACGGGAATGTCAACTGCTATCGCAAGTTACGATGCAACTAGTTCAAAAAGATTTTCTAATAGAAAGGAACAAAATAAAATAGAATTTCTAACCCAAGTCGTTAGCTGTTCCAATAAAAACAGGAACTTAAAAATAGTAATTGACTTATTAAACCGTCTCAGAGACAAATTGTCACTAACATCAGTGTGCATAGAAGAAGCATCAGTATACTACAAGAAAGCTTTGGGAAAGAGTTTGATAAAAGGCAGATCTATAAAAGAAATGATAGTAGCATGTGTTTATCTTGTATGTAAAAAGACTAACATACCTAGAACTCTTGCAGAAATTTCACAAATAGTAGAAGCAGACGAAATCTTTGCTGCAAGATGTTATAGACTACTAATGAGAGAATTAAAAATTACTCATGTTCAATTCAAGCCCACTATTTTCATCAGAAAGATAGCTGATGAAGCCAATATTAGTGAGAGAACTGCAAGAGAGTCAATTGACCTATTATTAGCAATACAAAATGAAAATGTTTTCTCAGGTAAAAATTCACTGTCAATTGCTGCTGCTATTCTTTATATAACCTGTAGAAAACATAGACAAAAAATATCACAGGCAAGAATTGCTTCGGCTGCAAATATCAATATAATGACATTAAGAAAAAGGCTTTCAGAAGTTAGAAACGTAATAATAAATGCATCATTTTTAAATTAAAGTGTAGCTATATTAGTAAAGTTTACTCTGACAGTTACTTTTCTCAAATTTAGACTAATTTCAATAATAAGGGATTTCAACTATGGCAGACACACAATAGACTGTATAAAATGCGGTTTTAGGATGGGTGAATATATTATTGGCAATCTCAAATGTTTTAAGTGTGGCTCGGAGCTAGATTAAAAAATTACTTGATGAGATTCTCATTTAATTCTCGCTTCTTCCTATGTGTACATCAGTTAGATAACGATATAACTAAAAAATATACCAAAGTAAAATAAAAGCGGAGTAACTCAACTTGGGAGCATTTCCTTAGATTATATAGACATATTCTTTTTAAAAAATAGATCAGATTCAAGCTTTTGCCTTCTGTTTCTTCTTCAAACTATATCCCTATGATAAATGCCATGATTGTGTTTTTGAATGCTTAATTAGAGAGTATTGTTAGAATGATCTGCATAACAATTAAAAAATCGTAATAGAGTGGAACTGTAATGCAGATTCCATTCCATAACATTTCAAAAGAAAGTTTTTGATCAAGCGAAAGTTCATATAAATTTGAATAATCAATAAGAGCATTTTGACATCATCCATCAACAAATAGTTTTTGATCACTGATAATTATCGCATCATAACAGAAAAATTCATTCTAGAAGATCAATATATTTAAGTAAATTAAAAATGATGAACTTAGTATTATTATATTCTACAAGATCTATATTGAAATGACATAATAAGTGTAACTTTAGATATGATTACAACGAGAATAATGAGAAAAATGATTGATGGATTGAGTTTGAAAATATCCGAGATTTTGAATGAAACTTTTATAGATATTCATGGGCATGAGGTAAGATTTGAAAAGACGGGCAAGTTTGAGTATTCATCGGTTTACAATATTAATTGTAATAGAAAGTATATTATTGATCTAACGTCATTAAGTGTTACTGTCAAGGAAAAAGAAATTCCTAGAGATCAGGTAGTATACAGTGATTCTTATCGTTCAAACGTAGAAGTAAGTAGTCAAATTGCAAATTCGTAGATAAATTTAGCTGGATGTTATTCTTCTTTTGATAATTTTTTACCTTCATAAAGCTGACACAATTAAAATAAGCTATATCATAAATAAATTAAGATTCGGAATGTAGTAGGAGAACTACAATATCGGCAAGTGAATAAATTCTATTGCAACATATTCAATAACGTTACCAGGTATCAATCTCCTATTAATCACTCAAAGTTGCTATCAATATCAAAATGTTCTGCATCTTTGACTGCTACAAATTGAAAGTTTTTTCCAAAAGTTTCATAATTTGAATAAATCCATTTATAATTATCTTTTATTCAGATAATGTTTTGATATTATAATGCATGATGTTCTCTGCATCATGATAACTAGTCTAGAGTAATTTAATAGTTATTTTGCATTTAGTCTAAATGAATTTTAGTAGTCTCAGTAGCACTTGTCATCATACTAATGCTTTAGTACCACCTCAGCTATAAAACACATTATTAATCTTGTGGCCAGTGACAATTTTGTTTCTAGCTTAGTTTAGTAGATAGTTAGTTGTTTGGATCAGAATAATTTTAAAAGGATATACACAAAAATAAGTTTTTTAATTTAGTAAAATTTTACAAACCTAAGTGATATAATCGAATAGATCATATAAAAATAAAAAAGTTCAAAAAATAATTAAGATATTTATTATGAGTAAATGATATAGTTAGCATGATAAGCAATAGTAATAACACAAAAAAGTTAACTAATTCCAAGACCAAAAAGGATAACAAAGAAGATGTCTACGATTCTGCAAAAAATAATAAAAAGTCGTCATCAACCGATCACTTACTGGCACCAAATACAGCAACAACAACAAGTATAGGTGCTGATTCCAAGACCAAAAAGGATAACAAAGAAGATGTCTACGATTCTGCAAAAAATAATAACAACATCTTACCATTAGAGATAGACGATCTAAATAACGACAAAAAAGATAACAAAGAGAAAGTACAACTATCCTATTATGAGAAACAAGTTCTAAAAGAATTGAAAGGAATTAGAAAGGCATCAAAGAATATTCTCAAAACTATAAAAAAATTCAACAATTAAAAATGATTGAAAGGATATTTTCAAATATCTATTACCGCTCAAATGAATGACAAGTACAAATAATTTAACAAAATCTGGAAACTTCGAACAATAGTCAAGTAAATCTTTTAGTATATTGTTTAATAGATTTTGTATCTTTTACTCCATTAGGTTATATTACTTTATGCTACATCTCTTCCTTTTTTCTTTTAAGACAGGCAGGAGATTGAATCAATTGAGATTTTCTTTAATAATATTGATCTTTTCAAGATAAATTAGGTAATGGATTATGATGCGAAATCTGGGTAATCTACATTTTAAAAGCTCTACTAAGCATTATCAATTCAGGTCCTGTAGTTAAACTACCCACAATCAAAGATTTTGAATTCCAAACCATACCGGATGATAAATATGGAATGCCGCCATTTATGGTTAAAGGTTCGACTTCCACCTTTAAAACAGATGAAATAGTTTCTACCTCTTTCTCTGTAGCCTTTGGATGTACTGCAGCACCATTATTTGTAGATACAATTATTGATCCAGTTTGATTAAAGTCGGCTATTGACATGGTATGAACTTCAACTCCCAGAACATCACCTATCTGTTTATCAAGTTCATTTTTGAATAATGGAGATACTATTGCTCCCTTATCATTAGTAGAGATCAGATTACCTATAGCAGTATATTTTGAATCAAGCTTTGCTACATTTAATCCGGTTATCCGTTTAAGATAAACAAGTTCATCGTCAGACGCTGTAGAGGGAAGTATCATCCCTTTATTATTTAAAACAACCATAGGTCCAATTATCCTATTTCCTGCTATAGAAACAAAAAGGGGTTCGGTATCTAGAATTTCTGTAATTTTTTTGAGCTTTGTCTCAGCATATCCATGGGGAAGGAGTACTAATTTATCATTAGATTTAGCAAATATACCTACATTAGGACTTTTATACAAGTCATATCTAAAAATACCCAAATAACTAAGAACAGGTGTAGATTATCATATGAACTTATTGATTAAAGTTATATAAAAAATAGCAAGTAGAAATATAAAAAAATCTAATTATAATAGATTAATAGATTGTAATATGCTGTTGCGAAGGAAAGGCATTCTTACGGTTATAATTTTACCTTGTTTTCTGTTTATTTTTTTATTTATCAACACAATTGAATATATCAATCCAGCGATAACGGAGATCGATTTTTCTTTTTTATTTACTAGTAATAAAGTAATAGCCCAAGGAACTGGTTGGATAAATTATACTCTGGATAATAGTAGCAATAGCAACAGCAATAACATTGGTAGTGCCCTAAGTACAAAAATTCCCCTTGGTTGGCAAGTCACAGAGGATAAAATAACCCAGACTAACCAGACTACTGACATTATTGTATTTCTATCTCCGAAAGAAAATTCGAATGATTTATTTCAAGAAAATATAGTATTAAGTATCCAAAAACCTGCTAACAATATTTCTATGGAAAATGGTGTTAATACACAAAATATAGTAGACAAATTAAAGGATCAATACGATGAATTCAGTTTTGAAAATATGTCTACAATTAATATAAACAGCTTTCAGGCCCCTGCTGAGAGTATTGTATACAGCTTTAGCGATTCTGGTCTTTATTTTAAGACTAAACAGGTTTTTTTGACTACCAGCAACGGCATTTACATATTTTCTCTTTTAGCAGAACAAAATGAATTTGAAAAATATGTGGACATATTTAATCTTGTATTGAAAAATATTCGTATGATAGACTAGAAAACCAAAAAATTATAATAAATTAGTTAGATTGGTGATCCAATCCAGTGTAAATTTGTGTATTAATTATGTTAGTAAAACTTGCAGTCAAGACATCAGACATTTCAGTAGCGCTAGAAGAAGAAGAGGAGGATGAGGATGGTGATAATGATGGTGATGAAGGCATTGACCAAACAAATGTATCTACATATTGGATTTGATGATTGTCATTTGAGTCTGCAATGGAGTATATGCTTTTGGAATCAGAAAAATAGTTGTTTGCGAATGTTGTATGGGGAATTAGCAAATTTCCAAAAACCATAGTACACAAGACAAAAAATAGATACAAATTTAAAGTAAATGTTTTCATATCCTAAAAGCAGTATTTTATTTCTTATAAGAAACTCTTCAAATGTTATAATAGCAAATCTAATTAGATTTTAGCAGTGCAATAATTATTAGATTTTTTTTCATAACAAATTATCTAAATGTTTATAATATTGCGTATGAGTCTGGCTTGACTGCAAGATTGTTTTCATCCTCATATTCTTTAATTTGGCTTTCTAATTGTAAGGTTTTTGATATCTCATCAGTTCCACTTTCCAATGAATCTTTTAGAGTAGGATCGATTTCAAAGGAATAGCTACTTGAACCTATCCTTATTTGTTGATGCGATAAATCAATATCAAATTCTTCACCTGTTTTGGAAGAAAAAAAATCTTCAATTATGTTTTTGTCCAGTTTGATGACCAAAACTCCATTTTTGAAACAATTATTATAAAAAATATCTGCAAAAGAAACTCCTATAATAACTTTGAATCCGTAATCCTTGAGAGCCCAAACAGCGTGTTCCCTTGAGCTGCCTATTCCAAAGTTTTCACGAGTTAAAAGAATCTGTCTTCCCTTAAGCTCTGGTAAATTTAATACAAAAGTCTTTGTTGGAATTCCGTGATCATCATATCGCCAGTTAAAAAACAAATACTCACCATATCCAGTTTTGCCTAAAAGTTTCAAGAATTGTTTTGGAATAATCTGATCTGTATCTATATTAGCTATATCGAGTGGGACTACTTTACTTGTAAGATTTCTAAATGGTTCCATCAATAACACCTCTCATATATTTTGCAAATAAAAATAAAAACTAAATCCACTCTCTCACATCAACAAATTTACCTGCGATAGCGGCTGCAGCTGCCATTATTGGACTGACAAGATGAGTACGACCGCCGGTGCCCTGGCGTCCCTCGAAATTCCTATTAGAGGTACTAGCGCATCTTTCTCCTGCTTTAAGTATATCGGGATTCATGCCTAAACACATACTACATCCAGGTTCCCTCCATTCAAAACCAGCATTCATAAATATTTTATCCAATCCCAACTTTTCTGCAGCAGTTTTTACCTGTTGAGATCCAGGAACGACCATAGCTTTAACGCTAGAAGACACCCTTTTTCCCTTTACCGCTTCTGATGCTTCTATCAAATCCTCTAACCTCGCGTTAGTACATGAACCTATGAATACTCTGTCAATTGGAATGTCTGTAATTTGTATCCCAGGTTTTAAATCCATATATTTGAGAGCTTTAATGGCAGATTTTTTTTCCTCATCGTTTCCTTTAGCATAATCATCTGGAGAAGGAATGACCGAATCTACATCGACGGTCATAGCAGGATTAGTACCCCAAGTAACTTGGGGAGCAAGATTATCTATATTAATAGAAAAAGTTCTGTCATATTTTGCTCCATGATCGGATCTCAGATTCTTCCAATCATCTATTAAGTCTTCAAATAATTCATTCTTTGGTGAAAAGATTTTGCCTCTTAAATATTCAAAAGTAGTATCATCCGGTGCAACAAGACCTGCTCTGGCACCTCCTTCAATAGACATATTACAGATCGTCATACGTTTCTCCATTGAAAGAGAAGAGATATAATCTCCTTTGTATTCAATCACTGATCCGGATCCGCCAGATGTACCTATTTTTCTAATAATATTTAATATTACATCCTTTGAAGACACGCCATTATTATTTTTTAAACCACCATTTAAAATAATCTCAAAATTTTTTGATTTTTTCATCCACAAGCATTGAGTAGCCAATACGTGCTCGACTTCACTTGTCCCTATGCCAAAAGCCAAAGATCCAAATGCTCCATGAGTTGAAGTATGACTATCCCCGCAAACAATAGTATAGCCTGGAAGTGTCAATCCTAATTCGGGGCCAATAACATGTACTATTCCCTGATATTTGTCATGTATATCAAAAAGAGATATACCAAACTCTTTGCAATTATTTTCCAATGCTTTTATTTGTAATGATGATATTTGATCTATAATTGGCAATGATCTATCAGTTGTAGGAACGTTATGATCTACCGTAGCGAAAGTAAGATCAGGTCTCCTAACTCTTCTTTTGTTAATCCTGAGGCCATCAAAAGCTTGAGGCGAAGTTACCTCATGTATATAATGTCTGTCAATATACAAAAGAGACAAATCGCTATTTTCATCAGAATATACTATGTGATTATCCCAAATCTTGTCATACAAAGTTTGTGCCAAATATAATATATATAATAAAAAGCGATATAATAATTATTTTGTAACAAATTAAGAATTAACAATGCTTAAATGTAGTCTTTTATCAGTTGATATAAATGCACATTAATGATGATCGATATCCTCAACAAATTTTAGATCAAATTAAGAAAGGAACTACTACATGTGCTCTGACATGTAGTGATGGTATAGTATTGGCTGCTGATACTAGAGCAAGTGCAGGATTATTTATTGCAGATAGACATGTAATGAAAATACAAAAGGTCGATAATCACTTAGGTATGACAATTGCTGGTGGTGTTGCAGACGCCCAAAATCTCGTCGATACAATGAGATATAATTCCAATATTTACAGATTATCAAAAAAAGAACCCATTCCAGTCAGCTCGGCTGCAAGACTTTGTTCTAATATTCTATTTAATCAAAGATATTTTCCGTTTTATGTTCAAATCATAATGGGTGGATTTGATTTCCGCCAACAAAAGGGACAAATCTATAACATTGATCTTTTTGGTTCAATGACAAGTGAAAAGTTCATTTCTACAGGCAGTGGATCTCCTGTCGCGTACGGATATTTAGAATCTGAATTTAAAGAAGAAATGAGTGTAAATGAGGCTTATAAAGTAGCGATACAAGCAATTGCGGCTGCTATTCGAAGAAATGCAGGAACCGGCGATAGCATAAATGCTGTAATAATAGACAAGGACGGATATAGAGAATTATCAAAAGAGATTAAAGATAGTGTTGGTGCTAAATTCTAATTAGATTCTATTCATTTATTAATTATTTTAATTTAAATCCATTAAAATCTTCAATTTTTACCACAGTTTTCTCGGCCGTCTTAATATAAGGTATTAGGCCTTTCATAAACTTGTTTGCTATTATGTAAATTGACTTAAATTTATGATTCTTTAAGAATGAATCAAACAGATTCAAGAATTCATGATAATCTTTAGAGTCGTATTCATCAAAATTGTTTATAAAAATATTATGAGAAGCTGGATAAATATCTGAAATCTCGACCGGAATAAGGCCAAAAAATGGGTTATAAAGACAAATTGAGGCAGTTGGATATAATACCAAAAGTTTTTGTAGTATAGAAGATGAGTAAAATGGCCTAATACCTTGATCAGGATAAAGCACTAAAGAATCACATCTTGTCGGTGACCTGTAATTATTTATCAACATTTTTCTATAATTAATTAGTTCAGGTCTAAACTGATCTAGTGGTTCAAACAAGTAAATTGCTTTATGCTTGAATATTGGAGTGTTTTGTCGTATATAATTAAAGTCCTTCATGGCATATATCGCATCCATTAATTTAGGATGAGATCGTGCCTTTTGAAGTACATATTCCCATAGCCGACCATCATAAATTGCTTGTTTTACCGCAGCCATTTCTTGTTTTAGAATAAACAAATTGTGTTTAGCAAGATTAATAGTTCGACTATCGGGCTCATCATCATTGAACTCTTTAACTGTAAAATGAGAACAAACTGGACAACAACATGGCAAGTATGAAAGATCTTCAAGTCTCAATGTGCCTGAGGAGCTCATGTATCTATTGGCTCGTGCATACAAAATATAAGATGCAGAATCAAAGGTGTCACAACCTAAGGCAACAGCAAGCGGTATTGTTAGTGGATGACCTGCACCAAATAAGTGGATAGGTTTGTTTGGAATAGAAGATTTTGTTGCTTCAATCAGTTTAGCCAATACTGAAAATTCGTAAGCTTCCATCAATTCAACCGGACTGCCTATGGCAAAAAATGAAAATCCCTTTTTATCTAAAATAGAGGAAGAATACCTTACTAAATCAAAGTGTTCGGCACCCTGAATTGTGCCAGTCCACAACTCCCCCTTTGAAGATAATATATTATCATCAATGTCAAGTCTCTTATTGTTGTCGTTGTTAGATAACTGACTAGATCCATTGTTTCTTATTACTTTTATAGTCTCATCAATATTGGATATTGTTTCTTCCACATAAGACTTTGCAGTATTAAAAGGCAAGCCATAGCCAGTAGGCTTATCCAAGGGAACAGGTATGTCGCTACGTATATCAAGCTCAAATTGAGCCATAGCGGATGGCGTAACATTAACTTTACCATATTCTAGTACTTGATATCCTCCCGAATCTGTCATTATAGGCCCATCATAATCAACGATTCTATGGATTCCCTGTTTTTCGGCTTTTTCACCATAATATTTGAAAGTAATATATGCATTTGTTATTATGCATTCAAAACCAAGGGATTTTAAAAACCTAGGACTTATTTGCTGTTTTACAGGGTGAATTACTGGTATAAATGACGGTGTTTCAAAAGAACCATGTGGAGTTGTCAGCTTACCAATACGGGCAGCTAGGTCAGTATATTTCACCTCAAATACCAAGATTAGCTCTTTGACTCCCTAAGGAATTCATCGTAAATGGCTTTGACACGTGTAGCAGATAAGCCAGAACCCTCTTCAATTCCAGACTCGGTGACTTTGATCTTATCCATTACAATGATGGCACCAACATCTTCACGAATCTTAACTAATCCGGGGAATACCCTTGACAATCTTTCAGCCAGAGCTTTCAAATCAAAGGGTCTTTCTAAAAGTTTTACCTCTTTAACGAATTGGCCATTGATCATTAGTTTTTGAATCTGCTGAGAATCAACGTTATCTAATATTAAATCAAATTTTTCATTAAAACCAGTCAAAATACCTGAATAAGTTTTATTGTCAGAAGTCTCAATTGAAACCTTCTTTCCTAAAAATTGTACACTTTCTTCAGCAAACTTTCTTGAAATTAAAGCAGCCATAATCCAAGAGATAAGTATCTTAAGGTATATATATATGAAATCAGCAAATTGGATTTATTTTATATATTTTAGCATTTCTGAATCACTTTGAACTAATGATAGCCAGTCAATATGTCCAAAAGATCTTGATTTTGCATTCAAACACATATCAGCGATACTATGAGAAACTGATGAGGGTGGTAAAGTACTAGAGTTCTCCAATTCGGAAAGTTTTGAAAACTCAAAGTTTTTTGTAGCATCATAAGATAGTATGCCTAAAATTTCAGAATTAATATTATCTTGGGTTTTAGATTCTGAATAAAATCGCTCTTGATAAATTTTTTTTAGTTCATATGGCGACCTTCTTAAAATTACTACAAGATCAACTAAATCAGAATGGACAACATAAGGTGCAAGATGTCCAACAATTATTGAATTTTGAAACTCGTCCTTTGATAATAATAATGTCAAGAATTCATATGTTTTTTGAACATCTACTTCATTATTATTTTTGTTTTCTGGGCAATCAATTAATAGATTTTCAGATAGTATAATCTGGTTTATATCCAAAATAGGTATCTTTCCCATCTCAATTGATAACGATTCAGCAATTGTATGTTTGCCCACACCCGGAGTGCCAGTAATTACTACTTTCAAAATCTCATTTTCTCATTTCAGTCAATAGATATCCTACAAGTCAATCAATTTTAGATCAGACATCTTAAGAATAATCATTAAAGAAGTTATTGATATAATCGGTGAGGTCATCTCTTAATTTGATCACCTTTGTTCTTTTTTCACCATCTAGATTAGTATGAAGTAATGCATCCAAACCCTCCACTAAATATTTGATATTAGAGAAAGTTAGTAGAGTATTTTGATTACCATCGGTATTTTCTACCACGACGATAATGTTATTCCGGAATTGTTAAAGTTTATGGTTTCATGTATTTGTCTATTAATTACCAATATTATTAATAAGATATACAACTGGATTTATCATATAGAAAAATCTTGTCAAACTTTAATATATTTATAAATAGGAAAATTAATCATGATAAAAAACCTTGGTATTATTTTTCCATGTCTATTAATACTCTTATTGTTATCGAACATTCATTATAACACAAGCATTCAAGTATTAGGACAAAATACTTCAGCTATAAACAATAATTCGGAGACAGCGGCAGCGTCTTCCACTGCTACCGCTGCCGCCGATGCTACTGTCACTTCTCCTTCTAGCACCACGAAGCTTGAAGGAGGTATAAAGATAATCTCACCAGATAAAGGTGACTTGATTCCATTGAATTCAAACAAGTCACTTGTAGTTAGCGGAGTTTCAAAAGATAATGCCGCTTCTGATTGTGATGTAACAATAATCGTTAATAATGTAAAACCATATCAAAATGTCCAACCAACGGGAATTCAAGGAAACAATGATTATTCAACATGGCAATACACACTTTCAAGTAATTATACAAATATTAATGAAGGAAATAACAAGATAACTTCAAAGATATTCTGTACAAATACAGGTAGTGATATTGGCAGTGGCAGTGGTAATATAACAGGTTCATCACCATCACCATCAGCACCAGCAGGACCAGTTCAAGCATATTATTCTGTTAACGTAACTGCAACTAACTTTACACAAGCACAATTAACAAACTATGAATTAATGTTAGAGTCAGCTGCTAATGCAACTAATGGCAATGGAAATAGTAGCACTTCTAGCAATACCACATTAGCTTCTAATGCAATACTACCTGTTGCACAAATTCAGCAATTCAATCAAGATACAGGAAATGGACCTGT
>Ga0196965_1000737_pt1 | contig 15917 bp, 14 predicted proteins | sample S1_20metaG_FD_148668 | JGI IMG/M metagenome (GOLD analysis project Ga0196965, IMG submission 148668) | Soil microbial communities from Anza Borrego desert, Southern California, United States - S1_20 | ecosystem: Environmental > Terrestrial > Soil > Desert | place: USA: California | collected... | reverse complement strand
GACCATCGACGAGAAGGGCGGGACGGTGACCGCCACCGAGTCGACCATCGGCCACGCGCCCCACGTCAGTGTGGTCGAGGCGAAGGTGACGTAGAACTCGAGCGTGCCGGAAATCGGCGAGCTGCTGCCGTTGTGCACCTTGGCATAGGCCCAATTGGGCTGGCCCGCCTCGGGGTCCTCGTGCTGGTGCTGGTGGACGAGATTGGAGTCCTGTGTATTGCGAACCCAGATGTAGGGGGACTGCCACATGTCCTGGCTGGCGGTCAGGGGATCCGGCTCGGCACCGGTATCTTCCCAGGTGTCCTTCATCCAGACGTTCCCGACGCCGGGGGAGGTGCACCGGAAGTTGGCGACCGTCGCCGCGGTGTTGTTGAGGACCTGGGCGTTGTCGCTCGAATAGGGCGGATTCACCGGGCAGGCGCCGCCCATCGGATCAGTGCTGACCGGGTGGTTGACCAATGGATTCGACCACCAGGGGATGCGCGTCGACGACGGGCTCGTCTGGTACGCCATGATCGTGCGCCAGCGGGGGCCGATGGTGGGGGTGAGCTCGGAGTAGCCGCGGTTGTAGCTGTAGGGGCCGGTGCTGCTCGCGTTGGGGCAGTCGTGGTCGGTCCCCATGTTGTGCCCCAGCTCGTGGGGGAAGCTCAGGTTGGCAAAGGCGCAGACGCGGGCGACGACGGAGAACGCGTTCGCTTCAAAGGTCGGCGACACCGTCTGCATCATCCAGGCGAGACCACAGACGGGGTTGCCGAGATAAGTGGCGGTGTTGGTGATCATCACCACATGATCGGCGCCGTAGGTATTGCGCAGGGTCAGCACGTTGTCGATGACACTGTCGGTGTTCGTCAGCTTATTGAGGTCGTCCTGGATGTCTCCAAGCTCGGTGTAGGTGACCTCGGTGTGGTAGACCAGCCGGACCCGCTGGTTGACGCTGCTGTTGAAGTACGACTGGTTGGTCTCCGCCACCGACAGGTAGACCAGGGCCACCATGTTGGCCGTGCCGCCGGCCGCGGCGCGCGCGTCGTCGGTGTAGACCACCATGATGTCAACGTTAGAGGGATCGTCGGTGCACTTGTCCATCCCGGTCTTGCCCATGAAGGGAAGGCCTCTCCCCCCTCTTCCCTCCCTCGCCCGAGCGGGCTTGGGGGTGACCGGCTGCGCCTCGCGAGGCATCTTCGTCAGGTCGACTTCGCTCAGCGAGTGGACGCCGCCGCTCAGGTGGCGGATCTGGAAGAACCGGCCGTCCTCGTACCGGATGTTACCCATCAGGATGTTGTCGACCGCGACCAGGACGGCCGAGCCGAACTGCTGGCCGGGGATCCGGGCGTACCAGACTTCGCCCCGCTCCTGGATCCGCTCGCTATGGACGATCTCGATCTCCTGCGTATCGCCGTCGAACAGCGGCACCGAAAGCTTTTTTCCTGCGGAGCGCAACAGGTCCAGATTGACAGTGACTTTCTGACTGCGGATCAGGGTGGAGTCGTCGGGCGCCTCCCAGGCGCTTTTGAGCTGCGTGGGCTGGAGCAGGAGCTTTTCCGCGCCAACGGCGGGGAGAGCCCAGGCGAGAGGGACCAGAACAGCAACAGCGAACGGCAACAGGAGCTTCCGTTTCATGACGCCTCCAAACCAAAAACAGTTGATGATGGCCTCCGGCCAAGACATGCGACAGAGACAGAACGATACCCGGCTTGCGCGTCTACTGCAGCGCTACTAGATGAGGTGCAGCGCGCCGATCGATCGTGACAAGCGGCTCCCTGTAGCCGGGGCCGTTCTGTTGATAAGCCGGCTGTTCCCTGTAGGCGTCCATGAGGCCGCGTTCATTCAGCGTGGCACGGACAGAAGCAGGCATGGGGTTCTTCGCCCGCTTGAGTCATGCACCCTCACCCGCGAGATCCCAGAACGGCCGGATTTCGACGAAGCCTCTGGCGCGAGCGCAAGGTGTGTTCGACACCAGCGCGATGACAAGGCTCCTCTCGAAGAGGGACATATGCTTCTTCGTGTATACTGCCCGGCTCCGGTTCGTCTGTCGTCACGCATCGGCATGATTGCTGGATAAGGACGGTCCCGAGGCGCCCTCGCCGCCCTCTTCAGTCGGACATGCACCCCGAGGTCGGCGCACAAATTCCACCACAACCGCACACTCCCAAGGAGCCCCCTACATGAGCACGGTATCGAGGAGTATCAACACCCGATTTCCCTCCCGGCGCCCACAACGCGCCAGGTTCGCGGCATTCTGCATGGCGCTGACCGCGGCGGCGCTCTTCACGGCCATCCCCTCCCACGCCACCCAATACGCTTCGCCGGCCGCCGGCGGAACGATCCTCTATCCCGGCGACACCATCACCAATGGGAGCGTGGTGTTGAAGTTTGAGGGCAACCAGAACCTCGTGCTCTACAACGGGAGCACCGCCGTCTGGTCGTCGGGCACGAGCTCCACGCCCTGCAGCAACTGCTTCGCGCACTTTCAGAACCAGGGGAATCTGGTGCTCTACAACCCCAACAGCAATCCGCAAGCCTATTGGGCGAGCTCCTGGCATGTCTCAGGGAACTCCGGCGCCCTTCTGGTGGTCGACTCGGCCCTGCCGTTCCCACGCATCTACCAGGCAGGCAGCCTCAAGTGGGGCGGCATGTCGACCCTGAAAGGCGTTGGCTTTCCCGGAAGCACCCCGCTCTGCAATGCGATGGCCTGGTCGCAGGTGCCAGACCATCCGAATTTCCTGATCGGACGCAACTTGGAGCCCTGCAACTCCTCGGGGCGCTGGTATCTCAGCATCGGAGAGATGAACTGGGCAACCCAGCAGCTAGAGGAGGTACGCCGCCTGTTCGAGGGGCCGCAAACGATCCGCGGGAATTACCGCCTCATCGATGCTTACGATCCGCATGTGTACAAGCGCTCCGACGGCTCGACTTGGCTGGCTTTCGAGTGCCAGTACGACCTGCCGACCACCGGCGTCGGTTCGTGCATGGGCCGTCTTCTCACGCCGTCGGGTGATCCCAATACCTGGTCCATCGACCCGAACAGTCTGAGCCTCGTAGTCCAGCACGGAGCGGGCGGCGGATACCGGTACTCGGCGTCCGTCCCGAAGGTGGTGCAGTTCGGCGGCGAGGACTACCTGTATTACTCCGCAGTACGAATCGACTCCAATAATGTCTGGAGGCCACCGTTCCATACCTATGGCATCAAGCTTCACCAAGTGGACGGCGCGTTCTTCGAATATTCCAGCAACTCGCCCATTCAGTCCGTCGTGGGTGGTGGCACCACCACACAAGTGTGGGCCGCCAACCCCCAGGACCCCTACCTCGGCAACGAAGTGGCTGACGGCTTTGCGGTCTGGACCGAGGGGCCCTACCTCTACATGACCGGCGGTCAAGGCGGTTCTGGGTGCATCGTCCAGAGCGCGAGCGGAGGCTTCAACGGATCGACCAACATTGGCTGCTACCGCTTGGCGATTGCCAGAACCACCACGCCCCTGGAACCGCAGGCCTTCAACTACAGCCTGGTGTCAGACCTCGAACTCCCGACGAACGTGGCGCAGTATGCAGCACCGGTCAAGGATCCCCTGACCAATCGGAACTACCTCCTCGTCGGGCTTCTGAGCCCCCCAACCGGCGCCCCGGCGTGGAACCGCTATCCAACCCCATCCTATGGCGAATTGGTGTTGATGCCGCGAGACGGCATCATGGATGCCGCCTTCCTTCCCACCTGGCTCGGCATCTATGCCTCGGGCCACTTCAACATGAGCGCCGGCGAGACCCTCTACATGGCCAGCGGATTTCTGACTTACCAGATGTATGGAAACCTGGTCCTCTACAACAACTACTGGAACCCTCTCTGGGCCTCCAACTTTTGGGCACCCGACTACTGCCAAGGGCACGCGTGCTGGTTGCGCTTTCAGTCGGATGGCAACCTGGTCGCATACCGCGATACGTGGAGCAACCCGTACTTCGCCACGAATACGGCCTATATCAGTCCACCGGGAAGCAGCCTTGCCTGGTTGCTTTTCGCGAACAAACCGAACAACTGCCATGTCCAGATCTGGCAGGATGGGACCAACTGGTTCTGCCAGTAGCCATCTTCGAGTGATGGCGTGGCCTGCCCGCTGACTAACCCCTAGAAGCTTCGAGGGATGGCTGATCGCTCAGCCATCCCCTCTTCTTCCGGTGCGAAGCGCTTGACACCTCCCTTGCAGCCAGAGGCCCCAACCCTCCGACCAGAACGGTGTCTATAAGGCGGGAGGAGGTGGCCACCTTGATTGAATGTCTCACCGCCGAGACAGCTCACCGCTTTGGAGACGCTCTGGTGTCGCAGTATCGCCTGCGCCACAGAGCCTTCACAGAACGCCAGGAGTACCAGACCTTCACGCTGCGCGGCTTGGAATACGACCGGTACGACACTCCGGCCTCGACCTATCTGCTATGGCGCGACGAGGAGAATATCGTGCGCGGCTCTTCACGCTTGAACCCGACCGATCGCCCCTACATGCTCGGGGAGCTTTGGCCCGAGATGGTGACCAGGAAGCCTCTCCCGTCCTCCTGGTCCGTCTGGGAAGGCACTCGTTTCTGCGTCGACAAAGAGTTTGGCGACGCAGCCCTCCGCAGGAGAATCATCTCTGAGCTGGTCTGCAGCTATCTGGAGTACGGCTTGCTGCTCCGCATGACCTCGATCGTAGGCGTCATGCCGCCTCTGATCTGGCGGTCGGTCTTCATCAAGTCAGGCTGGAATGTCGAGTATCTCGGTGAAATGACGACTTTTCAGGACGGAAGCAAGGTCATAGCCGGAGAGCTCGCTGTTTCGCCCGAGAACCTCGACAAGGTGCGGAGAAGGACCGGCATCAGCGAGAGACTCTTGATCACGGAGTAGGTGCAGCCCGGAAGGCTACTGGTACCACCTCGAGTGGGTGGCTTAAATCAAGCGCTACAGCTCCAGAAAGTAACTGGCTCCTCGGCCGCCTCTCCAGGATCGCCTCCGGGACCGGGACCGAAACCTAGATCGGAGTTCCCGTCTCCCATATTGAGGAGACGGGAAGCTTCAATTTCGGGCGCACTCCTCCCGGCTTCTCTCCTCCCCAGGAGGCAGACTGCGCTAGCAGTCAGGACCCATTGAGTCTAGCTCTACGCAGGGTCCAGGGTCGTCAGGGAGGCGAGGACACGTATAAATGGTTCCAGCGCCAACAACCAAATTGCTTAGGCTTGATCCCTCCAGTTGCCGAAGAGTCTCCTTGGAGAGGGCCAACTTCTTGAGCCGTTTATTCATGCTGTCTGTCTCCTCATAGATTGGTGAGGGGGGAGAATAGCTTAGAGGCTAAGGCTAAGCAAGCAGTTCGATCGTGGTGACAGGTTCCCTCATCATCGTCCGCGTGTCTGTTACCAAAAGGCCGAGCGGCGGGTATGGTGCCACCGGCAACCCTCAGTCTGGTGAGCGACCGTTCGGCCTTGCTTCCGGGGCGTTCACGGTTCCAGCCGACTTCGACGCGCCACTACCGGAAGAGATCCTGCGCGGGTTCGAGGGTCGATGAGGCTGCTGCTCGATACACACGTCTTCCTCTGGTACATCACCGCTGATCCCGCGCCAGGTCGAACGATAGGTCCGCTGGGCCAAGCCGAGCAGGGAGTCGGCCGCGAGGTTCGCCACCTCGGCATAGACCTCCTTGCCGCGGGCGGCTCTCAGGCGTTGTACAACAAGTCTGTAGCACAACAGAGCTGTTGTATCCGCATCCCAGGCTTGCAACGGTCTCCCATCATTCCCGGGCTGCGGAAGGACATCGGGGCGACGAAGCAGTGAAGCTCCCTATTGACGCCTCGCCCGAACAGGTGGCCTGGCACACCTCACGGCACACTTCTGCGCACCATCCACTCTCTCCACAGCCAATGCTCTACGTGCCACAATAGGTCGATGAAGGAGGAAGCATGGAACAACGAGTGACCTTGCGGGAGATCAGCCGAAACCTGGCCTGCTATGTCAAAGCGGTGGAAGCTGGAGAGCGGGTCGTCGTCACGCGACGTGGCAAGCCGATCGCGCTGCTCTCTCCGATCCCCGCAGAGGAGCGGACCCCGAGCGCCGCTCGAGAAGCAGCGCTAAAGCGCCTCCTTAGCCAGAGCTATCATCTCGGGGGTCAAGCCCTCTCGCGGGATGAGCTCCATGAGCGTTGAGCGGCTCCGCCGAGAGGCTCTTAGGGCTTCTTCATCGCGGCCAGGACCTGATCCAGGGTCATGCCCTTGTACAGCGCCTCACGCTCTTCGGTGTAGTTGCCATACCCTGTCGTGAACTGGTTCAAGAAGCGCACCGTCTCCACGACTCCCATCTCCTTCGTGAGCAACTCGATCGCCTGCTGAGTGATCTCATGGAGTGGTCTTACCTGGATGCTCATGCCTTGATCTCCACAATCAGCTCGAGAGGGGTAACGATTTCCGGGAACAGGTGAAGGAAAGGCACTCCGCGTAGGGCGATTGGGACAGTTGGAACAGGTGTCTCTGGCACCTCATGGGCGCAGGAGCAGGGGAAGGGAGGCCCCGTAACGGCGGGCAAGGTATCGCTTCAACCGTCGAGGAGGCCGTAGACGCACTGCTCGTGGTCAAGATGAAGCCGGAGACGTCGGGAAAGAAGAGTGCTAGGAGCCCGCGAAGTGGCGCTCAAGACTCACCAGTATTTGCTCGGGGGTTTTCTTGCTCACCTGACATCTCTCTACCCACTTCCGGCCAGGGTGAAGCACGTCCCAAGGGGAGCGCTGCTGGTTATATCGGCCGGAGCCGGGATCGTGATTCCCGAACCCTTCCACGATTAGGTTCCAGGGAGGAAGGAACTGCTCGATGAGCAAGGACTCAGCCAATGGAATCCAGATCTCGTCCACTACCAAGTAGCGGCAGCTAAAGTCTTGCAGATCTAGACTCTTTGCCTCGCGGATCGAATCTGCGTGCTTCATGAGGCGCTTGTAGAGGACCGGCCCCGTCATTCCACCTTTCAGCCGCGAGCCCTTGCGCCCTCCCTTGGGAGTCGCCCTTCCAACGTAGATTGGGAGCTCGGGGGAGCCCGCTTCCCGGTTTCGCTCCGCGAGAGGAGCGTACGCCGGGAAGTCGCCCCAGTAGTAGATGACGTAGATTCCCGCGCCGAGGAAGATGTCGCCCGGCGGTAGCGGCTCGACTGGGCGGCTCAAGAGCGCTTCGGCTACGCTAAGACCGAGGTTCTCCTTGTCGAGGGGATTGTACGGCTGCTCTTGCTTCATGATGCCGAGAGTTTATCTCGGACGTCCGCAGCTATCAGCTCCCCAAGTTGAACGGGCACGGCATTACCAAGCTGCCGCATTGCCTCGGACCAGGCGCCCTCGAAAGCATAATCATCGGGAAAAGTTTGCAGGCGTGCGGCTTCCCGTACCGTGAAGTAGCGCACCGAGCCATCCGGGAACGCCAGCATGTTCTCGCCGCCGGGCACACCGTGGTCTCCTGCCTTCAACGTCTTGGCCGGCTCGTCTAGCGGACTGCCGGTGTGACCATAGTAGGAACGTGCCCCCGGGTTGATCCGATGATTCAGCGCTGGGTTCGGGCGTGCCGGGTCAGGTAAATCCGCGATGGCATCCCGTACGGTTCGCCAAGGGCGCGTCGGGAAGAGGGATAGGCTGCTCTTGACGCGCTGGATACGGCCGCCGAGCCGCTCCGGCCAAGCGGGTCTCGACCGACAGGGCACGGAGTGGCGGTCCCAATACTCTCCTGTCACCCACTGCTCGTAAAGTAGGGTGTCCTGGGAGTGAGTTGGCTCGGGAAACGCCCAATCGATGCCGAGATCCGAGCGAAACCCGACGAAAAAGACTCTCTCCCGCTTCTGCGGAACTCCGAAGTCGGCTGCGTTCAACAGCCGGAACACCACCCGATACTCCAAGTCCGCCTCGTGCCCGCTCGTGTGGTGCTTCTCCAGTCGGGCGCGGTGAGCCGTCCAGTCCTCCCCCGGCTTCCGCTCCAAGGATGGATGCGATAGCTGAAGGTAGATGTACTCGAAGTAGTCCGCGAACGCCTGCCGCATCAGGCCCTTGACGTTCTCAATCAAGATGGCGCGGGGGCGCAGCTCCCGAACCGCCCGGAAGACTTCCGGGAACATGTTACGCTCGTCGTTCGATCCGGCATGCTTGCCGCCCAGCGAGAACGGCTGACAGGGTGGCCCGCCCGCCAGAAGATCGATCTTGTCTCCGAAGCGAGTAAAGTCAACCGCCCTGACGTCCCCCTCGTGAAGCGTCCATTCTTTGACGTGCGCGACGCCGCGGGTTTGATTGGCGCGTATCGTCTCGCATGCGTCGCGGTTCCACTCATAGAGCGCGCGGTGGTGAATGCCCGCTCGAGAGATGCCCAAGGCAAGACCGCCCGCTCCCGAGAACAGCTCAATGGATTCCATGCTGCGCCTCCCCTAGAAAGTCGCGGATCGACTCCGCGAGCTTGTCCCGATCCCTCAACTCGCATTCCCAAATGACCATGACGCCCCATCCCTGCTCGGCGAGTAGGCGCCGGACCTCCTCATCCCGCTTGCGGTTGGCCTCCAACTTCGGTCTCCAGAAGTCAAGGCGGGACTTTGGGTATCTGTATTGCGTGCAGTTCTCGTGAAGATGCCAGAAGCAACCGTGAACTAGGATCACCTTGCGCCGCCCAGGAAAGACCAGATCGGGCTTGCCTGGCAGTTTCGCCGAGTGCAGCCGGTACCGATACCCCATCCCGTGCACAAGTCGGCGCACCGCCATCTCGGGCTTAGTGTTCTTGGCGCGAATGCGCCCCATCCGCTCGCTCCGCTGCTCCGGACTAAGCGGGTCCCTCGCCATCCACGGTCCCCTTGATCTTGTCGAGTATCCCCCTGCTGATTAACTCGTGAATGCTGTTCCAAACCAGAGTCCGGGCGACCTCTCCTCGACTGTTGCCGAACCCCTCCTCAGTCTTGAGCGCGTCCAGATAAGCGCCTAGCTTTGGCGTGCCCGTAATCGTCACGCTGATGGGCTTGTGCTTGTTCTTGGGTCGACCGGCCATTTTCTCGGGATAAATATACCATCAAAATCCCATGTAATGGCTTGGCCAAGCCCCATTCTTCACTCTTCCCCGCCCTTGAAGGTGCCGCACAGAACCTTGCTCGGGACGGCGCACCGGTTGGGCCAGGGAACCACTTTGGCGGCTTCCCGTAAATCGCCGCGAACCGGGCCAGTTCGGAAGGTCGATGCGCTGCTCTGCCCTCCACCTTGAAGACGTTTGCCCCAGCCGCTCGGCTACCTCGCTCAGCTTGAGGCCTGCTTCCCGAAGCCGCAGTACTCGGGGCCTTGGGCCCTATCCTGGTGGGTTCGTGAACTACCTACTCCAAAGAATCTCGCACGCACCCCTAGCAACTACTCAACGGCTAGTATATGCTCTTCCCGCACCCTAGGAGAAGACCATGGTCGCCCCGGGGATGTCGAAGGTATCCAGAAGTAGAAGCACGCAGCAAGGGCGGTCGGCAATTCCGCTAGCGGCCCGGAGGTGAGCTGTCACTCACCCCCAGGCCTGACCGCCCACAGTCCCTCAGGAGGACTTATGAGCAGCTCCACTGAAGTTACCACTTCGTCCACCGAATCCCCCCTCCCCAACGCTTTCACCCCCGCCTTCCTCGGCCGTCTGGCCGAGCGGGACGAGCCGCCCACGGCTGGCGATGCCGACGTGGCCGGGCCTTGGCGCGTCTCGGCCATTCCGGGTCATGGCTTCGGCCTGTTCCGGGTGGGCGAAAGCCTGGGTCGCGGCTTCGCACCGACGGCGGTCTTCCCGTCCCGGTGGCTGGCGCTCCTCATGGCGGGAATCCTTCCTGGCACGGGCAAGGACCCGCTTCTCCTTCTCTCCAAGCAGCCTGACGCCCACGGCGTCTATCCCGTCGCCCTGGCCGGTGGGGGTGACGATGGCGATGGGGGCGACGGCGAGGGCCCCGGCGGTCGCGTTCCGGTCGGCTTTCTTCAGCTCTTCGACGAGAAGGCGGTCGATGCGCTGAACGTCGTCATCCATCTGCTCCAGGCGCCGGAGTCGCTGGCGTTCGTGCTGGAGGCGGCGGGCGGGGTCACGCTCGAGCGGTGCGGTGCCATCCTCGATGAGCGGATGGCGGCGGACGATGGTGCCGGCGGGGTGGCTGCCGGGTAGGACATCCTTTTCGAGAGAGAGGCGCCGCCGGTGGGCTCGGGCCGGCCGGCGGCGCTGCTTTCCACCGCCCTCCCGAAAAGCTGCCCCCCTCCTGACCTCCCCCGCTCCCTCCCACACACCCGCCCAGGGGGGGAGGCACCGCCGCCCCTTGGGTCTGAGGTCGAGGCACCCCCTCGAGGTTCCGGAGAGGGAGGAGTGCCGCCCTGCTGGGGCTCTGTTTTCAATGGCTTGGCTTCCTGGCGCTCACGCGCCAAGCTACATTCTGTCGCCTCTCCGCGGCTGGTTGAGGTGAGCGTCCCCAGGCGCCATCCCCGCCGAAACGACGAATATCCCCGAGCAAAAGAGGGCCGTACCCAGGGTAGGAGAGCCGTACCCGGCGGGAGAACGTCGTCCCCGCGGGTAGAACAGCCGTACCCAAGGGCAGGGCGAGCGTACCCGCGCGGAGCGGGCCGTCCCCACGGGTACGGGGTCGTCCCCACGGGTAGGGTGCCCGTCCGGGGAGGGATGACGGCCGTCTCCGGGCCGGCAAACATTGCGCGGCCCATTCCACCGAGCCCCGGAGGCGGAGGACGTCCCCTCCGCCTCCCAAGACGCGGCGCCGCGGTTCAGGAGCGCGGCCTTGAACCCGGCGGCGCTCCCGTACGATTCAGTTGTCAAAGAGCCTGGAGTGTCTGCTTCGGTCCGAGCCCGAAGATGACCCTGCAGAAGCGTACAGAGGATCAGATCCAGACAACAAGCCTCAGTTGACAGTTCTGTCGATCGCGTGGACAATGCCTGCGGCAGGTGGAGGGACGAAGGTCATCCACCTGGAGCTCTTTGACAACTAATGTGCATGGTTTCGGGCACGGCGGGGCGGCGGCCGTGCCCGGGACTGTGGCGTCCCGTGCCCTGCCGGGGACCTGCCGCGGTGCGCGTACAATGGCCGCGGAGGTGGACATGTCCGAATCGCTGACTGGCAGGCTTCACGGGAATGTCATTACTCTGGATACCCCTCTTCGGTTCCCCGAGGGGCAACTGGTCCGGGTGGTCGTCGAGCCGATCGAAGGGGACGAGGTGGTGCTCGACGCGGGAGCTCAGGCCAGGCTATGGCAGGAGTGGATCGATCGGGGGCCTCAGGGTCCGATCGAGGATGACCAGGAGCCGGTTCTCCATGATTGAGCGGGGCGACATTCGCTGGTACCACTTCTCGGCTTCCGGCAAACGCCGCCCGGTCGTAGTCCTGGGGCGAGACGAGATTCTCCCGTCCCTGGCGCAGATCCCGGTGATCCCGCTGTCGACGCAGATTCGAGGCCTGCCTTGGGAGGTCCAGCTCTCAGCGGCCGAAGGGCTTCCCGGCGCCTGTGTGCTCAAGCCCGAGTGGATGCGGTCGGTCGAGAGGAGCCAACTCGGCCCCCAGATCTCCAGCTTCCCGGCTCATCGCTGGCCCGAGCTGCGCAGGGCCCTCATGTACGTTCTCGGGCTGGATCTCTGAGCCCTCAGGCCAGCCTGAAGTAGACCGGCGAGGCCCCGAGGTCCACCTCCACCCCGCCGGGCACCGGCAGCTCCTGGCCGTCCCGGCCGGTGGCGGAGACGGCGGGGCGGGGGAGGGTGCCCCGCGCCGTGCCTTCGGCGCTCCAGGCGGCCACCACCTCGGCGCCGTCCGGACGGCGGAACCGGTAGAGGCGCGCGGGGGGCGGCGCGGCGGTCACCTCTTCCAGGCGGCAGCCGTCCAGCTCGCGGAGCAGGGTCTTCAGCGCGTAGAAGGCCGGCCGGCGGCGGGGGTGCGCGGGATCGGCGGGGTCCACCAGGCCGTAGCCCCGCGCCACGAGCTGCCACCAGAAGACCCTCTCCACCATTCCCGTCCCCAGGGCCAGCAGGTAATAGCGCGCCAGATAGTCGGCGTGCGACTCCTCGTCCACCGAGACGGAGCGGCCGGCGGGGGAGTGCGGCCCCTCGCGCAAGGGCCAGTTCACCTCGGTGATCCACGAGCGGCCGGCGCTGTTCCTCCCGCTGTTCCTCCCGGTATCGGCGATCGCCTTGAGAAGCACCACCTTGTCCACCGTGTCGAAGCCCGCCTGCCGGTTCTCGGGGGCGCCGCGGCGGTCGACGTAGAGGAGGCTCGCGACGGCGTCGAAGCGCAGGCCGGGGCGGCGGAGGTTGAGCGCCGCCGCGGTCAGGTGATATTCGAAGTCGATCACCGACGGGCCCAGGATCTCCACCCCGGGGTGCCGGCGCAGCACCTCCGAGGCCGAGCGCACCAGCTCCACGTACTCGGCCAGGTTCCAGATCCCCCACTTGCTGCGGTTGATCGCCTGACCCACCTGGAAGCGCGTGCCGTAGGGGACGAAGCGCGGCGCGATCTCCTCGATGGCGCGGCGCCAGCGGGCGGGGTCCTTCACCAGCTCGCGGTTCTGCGGCAGGGCGAAGGTCATCTCGCAGCCTCTCCCATGGAGATCCCGCGCCAGCTCCTCCTCGGCGCCGTGGTCGTCGTCCCAGAGATGGAGCCGGAGGAGGATGTGACGGACCCCCAGCTCGTCCACCATGCGGAGGACCTCACCGGGTGCCTCGGGCCAGGGGCGGACGCAGAGCCCGGCACCGTCCCAGGGCACCGGCTGCTTGTTCAGGTCGGCCTTCAGCTCGCGGTAGCGCGACCAGATCCTGGGGAGGGCGCCGGCCACGGCCGCCGCCTCCTCGGCGTGGTGCCCGGCGTCGGTCAGCCGCACCCGCAGCTTCGCGAGGCGCCCCGCGTGCTGGTGCGGCTGGTCCGAGAGGTGGTCCCAGACCACCTGGTCGCGCGCTCCGGCCCCCGCCGGCGCGTCCGGGATGTGCGGATGCGCCACCCGCGGCACGAAGAGGCCGCGCACCGTGCCGGTGAGGCCGCGCAGGCCGCCACGCAGCCGCTGCTTGCTCCGGTTCTTGAGCAGGAACCCGTGGTGGGCGGCGAGGTAGAGCGTCTTGAGCCCGCCGCCGGGCGGCCCCCCCTGGTAGCTCGCCAGGAACAGCTCCTGATGCTCCGGCCGGTGGATGGCCAGGCGCGACAGGTCGCGCGCCCGCTCCGACAGGGTGAGGCGCCTCCCCATGCGGGTGCGGTTGAGGTCCAGGAGATAGAGGGCGGACGGGATCCCCTGGGGGCCCGGCTCGATCAAGACGTTGCCCACCGACAGGTCGCGGTGCCAGAAGCCGGCGTCGTGGAGCCGCCGCGCCATCCGGCCGACCTCCTGGAGGAAGCCGCGGGCGTCGATTTGCGGGAACTCCTCGCGCTCCCGGCCGGCGTTCAGGGCGCGCAGGAAGTAGCGCGCCTCGATCACCCCGGTCACGTGACGGCAGACGTAGAAGGCGGGGCCGGACTCGGCGGTGGACTCGAGGAGCATCACCGGCTCGGGGGTGAGGATGCCGGCTTCGAGGAGCGCCCGCGCCACCCGCCAGCTCTTCGCCGCCTTGCTCCCCTTGAGGCGCCGCCGCAGCCGGTCCTTGGCCCGCTCGTGCCGGAACTGCTTGACGACCACGTCGACTGGGCCGGCGACCGTGTCGAGCCGCGACACATAGAGATAGTTGCGGCCCCAGTGCAGCGTCTTGACCGCCGCTCCGGGGTCGGTGAGGCGGGCCACCGCGGCGGCGAGGTCGGCGGGTCGGAAGGCCGGGTCCAGCTCCCCGGACCAGCCCGGGAGGGAGAAGGTCTCGGCGGGGTCGATCTCAGACCTCCACGACGTCGAAGCGCTCTTGATGGAGCTCGGGGTCCCCCTGGAGCAGGATCTTCAGCCCCAATGACCGCTCCAGCTCGTCGAGGATCGCCCGCTCCTCCTGCTGCAGGGCGCGCGAGATCTCGGGGTGGACGCGCAGCAGCAGCTCCGAGGCGGCCCAGCGGCCGCGCAGGCGCAGCAGCTCCTTGCGCAGGTTGAGGCAGATCGTGGCCACCGAGCGGATGCGGCCGTGCCCGCCGCAGTAAGGGCAAGGCTGGGTGAGCAGCCGCTCGAGGTTCGACCGGCTGCGCTTGCGGGTGATCTCCACCAGGCCGAACTCGGAGATGTTGAGCATCTTGGTCTTCGCCCGGTCCTTGCGCAGCTCGATATCGAGGCGGGCGAAGACCCGCTCGCGGTGCTCCTGCTCGACCATGTCGATGAGGTCGAGGACGATGATGCCGCCGAGGTCGCGCAGGCGGATCTGGCGCACGATCTCCTGCACCGCCTCGAGGTTGGTCTGGAGCACCGTGTCCTCGAGGTTGCTCTGGCCGACGAAGCGCCCGGTGTTGACGTCGATCGCCACCAGCGCCTCGGTGGGGTTGATGACGATGTAGCCGCCGGACTTGAGCCAGACCTTGCTCTTGAGCGCCGCCTCGATCTGCTCTTCAAGGCCGAACTGCTCGAAGAGCGACGTCCGCTGGCGGAACAGCTTGACCTTGCTGACTAGCCCGGGCTGCACCTGGTCGAGGAACTCGACGATGCGCTCGTAGGTCTCCTCGCCGTCCACCCAGAGGACGGCGAAGTCGGAGTGCAGGAGGTCGCGCACCACCCGGAGGGCGAGGTCGAGGTCCTGGTGCAGCAGGGTGGGGGCGGAGACCTTGCCGGCGCGCTGGCGGATGCGCTCCCAGAGGCGCGTCAGGTAGGTGAGGTCGCTCTCGAACTCCTCGACGCCGCGCCCCTCGCCGACGGTGCGCACGATCAGCCCGCCGCTGTTGGTGGGGAGCTGGCCGATGGCGCCGAGCAGGCGCTCGCGCTCGGCCTCGTCCTCGATGCGGCGCGAGACGCCGAAGTGGCGCACGGTGGGGAGCAGCACCAGGTAGCGGCCGGGCAGCGTCACGTGGGTGCTGATCCGCGCCCCCTTGTTGGGCAGCGGGTCCTTGACCACCTGGACGATGATCTCCTGCCCCTGCTTGAGGAGGTCGTCGATGGACGGGGCGGCGTGGTGGGACGGCGGCTCCTCCGGCCGCCCCTCCTCGAGCTCCAGCTCCTCCATCGCCTCGACGTCCGAGGCCACGTCGCTGACGTAGAGGAAGGCGTCGCGCTCCAGGCCGACGTCGACGAACGCCGCCTGCATGCCGGGGAGCACCCGCGTCACCCGCCCCTTGTAGACGTTGCCCACCATCCCCCGGTGACGGTGGCGCTCGACGAAGATCTCCGTCAGGCGGTCGTCCTCGAGGACGGCGATCCGCGTCTGGTGCGGATCGCTCTCGATGAGCATCTTCAATGTCATGGCTCGCTCCGCCCGGCGCAGGCGACTGGCAGCGTAGCGCACACGAAGGAGCCGAGCAGGGCGGAGCGGGCCATCATCGGTTCACGTAGCGGCGCATGTCCACTCCCAGCATGATCCCCGCGGCCATGAAGTTGATCATGGTGAAGGAGCCGCCATAGGAGAGGAAGGGCAGGGGGATGCCGGTGATGGGCAGGAAGCCCACCACCATGGCGGAGTTGTAGAGCACGTGGAAGCAGGCGATGGACACCAGCCCCACCACCAGGATGATGCCGGCGCGGTCGCGGGCCCGCATGGCGATGCGGGCGGCGCTTCCTATATAGAGGACGTAGAGGCCGAGCACCGTGCAGACGCCGAGGAAGCCCCACTCCTCGGCCAGCACCGCGAGGATGAAGTCGGTGTGGCGCGCCGGCAGGAAGCGGAGCTGGCTCTGGGTGCCCTGCATGTAGCCCTTGCCCATCAGCTCCCCGGAGCCCACCGCGATCTTGCTCTGGCGCACCTGGTAGCCGGCCCCCAGCGGATCGCTCTCCGGCTGCAGGAAGGTGATGACGCGCTGGCGCTGGTAGCCCTGCATGCCGAAGCTCCACACCGCCACGCCCAGGATGAGGACGATCAGCGACGCGATG
>Ga0196965_1000736_pt1 | contig 15923 bp, 14 predicted proteins | sample S1_20metaG_FD_148668 | JGI IMG/M metagenome (GOLD analysis project Ga0196965, IMG submission 148668) | Soil microbial communities from Anza Borrego desert, Southern California, United States - S1_20 | ecosystem: Environmental > Terrestrial > Soil > Desert | place: USA: California | collected... | reverse complement strand
CCCCAGGTTTACCGGAAAATACTTGATCAATCCGGCCCAGGTTTCATTGATGTATGTGCCCGTGGTTAATGCAAATACTGATTTGAAGGTAGTGAGTGTGGAGTGATGTTGTTAAATTACCAGGGATAATTTTAGGCCGCCGCCATTGCCCCTCGTCAATTTCAGTTTTAATGATACAGGAGCCTGTCAATCATCCAGGCTCCTCTTTTTTCTCAATAATTTCTAAAGCGGTGTTCCATATTTAGGAAGGAAATTGGCTGTCATGTTTCCCCATTCTATAGTCATGGTTTTATCAGGGAAATCACCTATTCCGGATTTATCCCGACATGATTCGGAATACCTTCCGCCCTTAATGTTGAAGTTAGCATCAAATTCCATATTCAAAACAACATTCTCCGGGATGTTGTCAAATATATCTGTGGTGGTCCATTCACTATGATTTGGAGGATTGTTGGGGCATTTGCTATCCTCCACTACTGCCCTTGTGGCTTCTTTGTCAATTTTTAAATGAAGGTGTTTAATTTGAAAACCTGTATTGGTCACCATCACCGCAGCATTAAAATATTCTACCGAATGCGCGTCCGGAGCGAAAGGTTTTACCAATGGTAATTCGCCTTGTATGGTGTTCCAGGTTGCCACTTGTTTTATTGTGCAATAATCAGAAAAGGTATAGGAAGCTGTGCCACTCATTTTATAAGATCCATAGCTGTCTCCGGCAAAGAAAAGATAACTTATATTCGGTACAGGAACAGGTGCATTTCCCGGTATATCCCTGTATTTATTTATATCCCTTCTCATGTGTACGTTCAGGATCACTTCTTCCATTAAAGATCCGCCGGAGGGTCTTTTATATACGATCACTCCTCTCCATTCGGTAAGCGTTCTCGTATTACTTTCATGATTTCCTACCTTTACCAGTACATCTCCCGCAGATCCTTTTCCGGAAGGCTTGATTTTACACATAATGAAATTTGCCTCCCAGGATTCTACAGTTAATGCAACCCCATCTACGGTAACCGATCTCTTTCCACTTCCTGTGTCATCACCAAACGACCCCCATAAGTAGAGCATGTTTTTGGATTCATCTACATATACGAAAGCAATGCTAGGTCTTAATAAGGTGATGCTTTCATCAAGCGCTTTGTACTTAAGAAACGCTTGTCTGTCAGGTTCAGTGGATCTATAGGGAATTGACTTCCCTTTTCCCTTTCTCACCATATCATCAAAAACCGCTGGAATTTCAAAGGCTCTTTGTTTGGGAGTTTCAGGAACTACTACTCCGTCAGCATTTGCGGCTAAAAGGCGATCATAATAAAATAAAGCAGTAGAGTAAGCGTCACCATCATCCACATTGTCTGTCCATCCAAGATACGTTCCTGTATTTGAAGTTTTTTGGAGAAAGGCATTTTGAAATTTCTCATCCCTGAAACTTTGGCAAGCATCAATATAAATCATGGCATTTTTTGACAAGGACATATATCTCTCCACAAAACCATGAGTGATGCCAAGGTGTGTCTCATACTGTACTTTCCAGTCTTTACCATAGTTATGCTTGCCGGATATAAAAACGATGTTGTCCTTTTTTATATCGTCGGCATACTTCTTTTCATTGGCAACACTCATTGTGTCGGACGAATACAAAGCATAAAGGTCTTCACCTTTTTTATTTTTAACCATTCCTCCGTGCGAAGCATAATATAATATCCCTGTGCTTTTTACTGACATCAGATTGGCAATGGTTCCATCTTTAAGGGTGACATTGTATCCCTTATTTTGAAAAAGTGTTTTGAGTACATTCCGTCCGTTTTTGCTGCTATTGAAATAGTTTCCCAATGAATTAAAAAGTATAACCTCATCCGTCGTAGGAAGACCAACACGAGCGTTTGAAAGACCGCGGCGCATGTTTTGAGAATCTTCCAACTCCTCCCAGTTGGGTTCGGGGATGTCCTGAGTCGGGCGATTTTCAACGAAAAGATAAAGTGCGTTGTCCTTAAATCTTCCCCATACATTTCCTCCTTCTTCAGAATACCCCACCTCCAAGAACTCGGGAAGGGTTTTCAGGTATTTTTCTACCTGAGTATTAAGGGAACCTCTCTCGGTTGATTCCAGGCCATTTATATAATTATTTATTTTAGTCAATACTTCCTGACGTTGCTCAGGGGTTATTTCCACTGCCACTGTATCGGTTGGTGGATTTGGTTCGCTTTTGATCACCTCATCGTCTTTTTTACAAGCAATCAGAGATAGAATTAGAATAAACAAGAATAAGTTGAAAACGCTTTTCTTCATCTTAAATAGATTAATTAGTGCGGTGCAAAAGTAGATTGAATAGAAAAGAGATAAGTACGGGTTAATATCGAATTTAAATTCTACGTGGAATCACGTAGAAGAGCGTTTCTTCCGCTGTTTGTTTCCGTCGTTTGAAAAAATTAAGTTTCGAAAAGTGAATGAACGGTGAGTGAGTTTGTCTGTTACGGTGTTTTCCTTTGCCTCAGCTTTATGCCACTTGTTTTATCGTATTAATGATCTCAAATTCGAGGTAGGTACTTACGCCCTGGCCCGGTTCGGATATTATATCCATTTTGCCATTCATTATCCGGACCCTGGATTTTATGCTATTCATACCCGTTCCGTCCTTATCTGCGCTATCCTGATCGAAGCCTACACCATTGTCCTCAACGGTTATAGAGAGAATGTCTGCCTGAAAGCCAACTTGTACAATTGCCTCCGTAGCTTTGGAATGTTTAAGTACGTTATTCAACAATTCCTGAACTATTCTGTACACTGACAACTCAAATTCGGACGAATAACGACCTGTTTCACCCCAGGAATCATATTGGATGGTGAGGGTATCATTGCTGATATTGTAGCAGTATTTCCTGAGGGCGGTATCCAGTCCATTGTGTATTAAAACTTCCGGCATTAAATTATGAGCTGTTTTTCTGACTGAAACAGAGGCTTCATCCAAAAGGCCCATTACACGTCCATAATTTTCTTCTTCCTGTGAAGCTATGGCAGTAATGTGCATTTTTGCTGCTGCCAGCATCCCGGCTACTTCATCGTGAAGGTCACGGGCAATCCTGGTTCGCTCTTTTTCTTCCCCCTGCATCAATGCCTGTAGCACTTGAAGTTCTTTTTCCTGCTGTATAGCATTCAATTGTTTTAGGTGTATTTTCCTTTTATAGTTGTAATAAGCGCTGATAAGCAAGGCTAAAAGTAAAGCAATTAAAGAAGTGCCTATTGCGTAAATAACATATTGTTTGGTCTTTTCAAGCTGAAGCTGCTTTTGCGCGAGCTCCTTATCCTTCTGTGATGACTGATATTTTATTTCCAGTTCATTAATGATCTTCAATTGTTTTTCCCCAAGTACGCTATCCTCATACTGTTGAGCCAGAGACAGGTATTTGTAAGCGTCTTTATATTCACCTGTTTTTGCAAAAACGGTGTGTAAAGAGTTATAAATAGCGGCGGAAATTTCCCTTGCGTTGATTTCCTCGGAAACCTCCAAAGCTTCCAGGTAAAAAGTTTTTGCCTTATCATAATCGCCATTGGCCTCATATAAGTTGCCGATACTTTTTTTAATATCAGCTACATCATAAGGTATCGATAATTTGATCGCATATTTAAGACTAATGGTTCCAAAAGCTATGGCTTTTGAATAATCCTTTTTTTGCCGGTAATAATCGGCAATGTTGATATTGGCTAATTGAATGGCGTATTCATCATTAATCTTCTCTGCAATCAAAAGAGCCGTTTTATGGACCTCAAACATTTTTTCTGTTTGCTTTAATTCAGTTAAAGCGGTTGCCTGATTAATTAATGCCCTGGCCAATAAGGAAGAGTCGTTCAGTTGCCTTGCCAGTTTTGCAGATTCCGTAAAATAATGCAGGGATTTTTCATACTGCTTTATTTGCTGGAAGATCCCTCCAAGATTTCCATAAGCCTGGGATAATGCATCAGCTTGTTTATACTTTTTAAAAATATCCACTGCTGCCTGATGATTGTACACGGCGCTATCCGGCTTTCCGATGAATTTATACAGGTTGCCAAAGTTGGCATAGCAAGCGCCGATTCCTCTTACATAATTAATTGATTTGTACAATTCCAAAGCCCTCCGGTAATTCTTAAATGCCGAGTTGTAGTCACTTTTATCAGAGTAGACTATTCCCTGGTAATGATAGCCTTTCGCCTCTCCTTTGATAAACCCTATTTTTTTGCTAAGTTTTGTTGCTTCATCATAAACCGTTATTGCTTTATCGCTGTCAATTCCTTCTAATACATATCCTGAGTCTAACAGCTGATTCACCATCAAAGTATCAGGATTACCTGCAATGCATAGGTTATTGGTCAATGAGTAAAGTGTGATAAGAAAAATAAACCTGCAAGGGAAATGGGAAAGACCAAAGGAGAAAGATATCAGTATTTTTGTTTTCAATCGGTTCATACAAAAGGAAAAGATTCAAGTTAAAAAGTTTTTTGAATTCCAGGAATATTTGCTGCGTTGCCAACTAAATAAATAGAGCACTTTGCTTGCTCAAATTCTTTAGTTTTGCACTTCGTTAAAATCTATCACAAAAACTTAGATAAAAAGACCTGGAAAATGGAAAAAATTTCCCTTGCAATAATCGATGATCATGAGGTGGTAATAGATGGATTGGTCAGCATGTTCTTGTCGAACGCAGAAATTGAAATAGTTTACACAACGACAAGTCCAAAGCAACTGCTGGATTTTCTCAGGCAGAATAATCCGGACGTATTATTATTGGATATCCATATGCCCGAAATTAACGGCATTGATCTTTGCCAAACCATTGTGAAGGAAAACAAGAGTATTAAAATTATAGCTTTCAGCAGTTTTGACGATACTAATTTTGTAAAGCAGATTTTAAGAAAAGGAGCTTCAGGGTATGTTCTTAAAAATGTAAACAAACAGACTTTATTTGAGGCAATTAAAGCTGTGCACAATGGTGAAGAATATATCGATGAAAATATAAAAAAACTATTGGTGCACTTAAGCATTACCGGTCAGCGTAGGTCCATGTTTGAGATTCCCTTAACAAAACGCGAAAAGGAGATCCTTAAACTGATAGCTGAAGAAAATTCAAATCAGGAAATTGCAGATAAACTGTTTATCAGTCTTCGGACAGTAGAAACCCATCGGTCAAATCTCATACAAAAGTTAAATGCCAAGAACACAGTAAGCCTGGTAAAAGAAGCTATTAAAAGAGGGTTGATAAATTGAAGCACTTCGCCGTTGTTAATGCACTAGTGACTTCTTGGTAACGATTTTGTAATAAAGTGTAATTTTGTCCAATTTTTATTTTGTTTTGGTATCGAAATCAGTAACAAACAAAATTCCAGTCATGGGCCTTTATTCAACTTATATTTTTCCGAAATTGATTAATCTGGGGATGTCGGGCGAGGCAACTGCACGCTACAGAGCGTCAATGTTAAAACATGCGCAGGGTCAAGTATTGGAAATTGGTTTTGGAACAGGACTTAATTTGCCCTTTTATCCTGAACATGTCAGGAAGATCTATACGGTAGATGTAAATGCGGGAATGAACTCTTTAGCACATAAGAAAATTGTGAAGTCCTCCATTGAAGTAGATCACCATATTTTAAACGCTGAGAACTTACCATTTCCTAATGATTTTTTTGATACTGTAGTAAGCACGTGGACACTTTGCAGCATCAAAGATATTAATAGCGCTTTGCAGGAGATTTTGCGGGTTGTTAAACCTGCCGGTAAATTCATTTTTGTAGAACATGGGCTGAGCAATGAAACACATATTCAGAAAAGACAAAACTTCCTTACTCCGCTCCAAAAAGTAATCGGAAACGGCTGCCATTTAAACAGAAATATGGAAGAGCTGATTCAACAAGCCGGGTTTCGTTTTGAAGTCCTTCATAAAGAGTATGCTAAAGGCTCGTCTAAAGTAGGAGGCTATTTATACTATGGAATTTCGGTAAAATGAATCCGAATTTTTTTAACGTAGTCGTCAGAAATCTAATCCACCACAAAAGTTATCTTTTGTCATATTTTAATGAGGTTTTTGTTCCAATAGCTGGATAAACTCCTGTTCAACTGCATTGGGTGAATACATTGCTTTATGGTGTACATAGTCGTCAACTGCTTCAATTATTTTTCTTACAGTTTTATAATAAACCACCAGTTCTTTATCCTTAGGTTCTATATACTGATTTTCCTCCAAGTCTTCGTCAAAGTCAGGTCCGGGAGGTCCTTCACTTGTTTTTACTTTATAGTTTTTACCGAGCAGCTGTATCTTCAAATTCTGAAGTTCTATATGAATTATTTCCAAGGCATCCTGCCTGGTTTTAGCTGCTTTTACAAGCTCTTTAAGTTTTGATACCATAGCTGAGTTTTTTAATTGATCTTTCCGATATGCCTTATTACGAGATAAAAAATGCTTTGGATTCTTTACATATTCTTATGTTCCCAAGCTGCCAGCGTTAATAGTCGTTCTTTCGCAGCATCTACTTTTTATATGACTCTAAGCTGCTTTCTAGGTTTCCACAATAAATATTAATGAGTTAACGTCTAATGGGGAGCCAAGGGGATCTAAGAGAGAGTTTATATCAACATAGCATAATATGGAGAGCCAAGCTCTTCCTGTTGTACAGTTAGCTTTAGCTTACGGAAGTGATCATAAATTTTCCTTGGAATGCAAAAAAAATAGAAAAAATTAGCAAAATAGTACACCCCATTTAGGTTTTTTATTTATAATTGAAATGCCTCTAGAGTTAACCTACTGTTTTCAGTACAAATAGGTTATTCTTATTTTTTTTTAATTAAATTTTTAAACTTAAACCAGTTCACAAAATGAAAAAAAACCCTATTAAATCCCTTTTACTTGGCATTCTAGTATCCTTTTCAATGTTTAATTGTTCCCAAGAGGATGCTCAACCAAAAAGCAAGGCTGCAGATGCGATGGCTTCAGCGACATTAAGCGGAACTTATTGTACATCGAACAGTTATCATAACTATCCAAAACAAGCAATGAATTTAAATTTATATGCTGTTGGAGCGACAGTTATGGTTTATGTGGATCCTTATGATGTACCTAATAGATTTACTATTTATGAAGGTTCTACCAACATAAAGAGCTCAGGTTGGATAGGTTATTCTAATAATTCCGGTCCTTGGGGAATGAGCATTAGCAAACCAGCTACTTATATATCTTTTGTCAAAAAAGCTGGTATGACCTATTATTTAGGAGTTGAAACCGTTACTCCAAGTAATCAATGCGATTCCTGGTATTCTAACTTTTAAGATTTTAAACAAATTATTAATATGGGTGCGTGAGTTAAAAGCTCACGCATTTTGTTAATAGAGAAATTGAATGAATTCTAAAATATGAAATGGTTGTTCTTTTTCTTTATATCCTTATTTTCTTCATCTTCAGTTAAATGCCAAATAGCTTCTCGAATTGGAACATCTATTAGTTGTTATGAAAATGGAGATAAAGTAAAATCACAAGTAGCCCGCATTTACTCATTAAGTAAAAGACAACAAGCTTATTCAAAGGTTGAATTTATTTATGAGAGTGTTCCCGAAGAAGCAAAAATTACATTTGAATATGCTGCCGGAATATGGGAAACATTTTTGAATTCGCCTGTTCCAATCCGGGTAAAAGTCATTTGGTCAGATAAAACAAATGCTCTTGCCACAACGGGGCCTACCACATTATATATGAATTTTGAAGGTTCCAGGTTTGTAAATGTATGGTATCCGGTAGCATTAGCAGAAAAACTGGCCAAAAAGGAGCTTAATCCTGTTTCAGAACCAGATATTGAAATATTGATTAATAAAAATTATGATTGGTATTACGGTACAGATGGAAATGTTCCTTCTGATAAACTCGATCTACTGACAATTGTTTTACACGAAATAGCACATGGACTTGGATTTATTTCTTCAGCGTCTGTATATGAAAAGCAAGGTATCATAGGGGAGGATAGTTTCTATTATATATATGATCTTTTTCTTAAAAGGGAGGATGGACTATTTTTAACTGAACTTCCCAATCCATCCTATGAATTATTAGATGCTTATCAAAATAATAGCCTCTTTTTTCAATTATCTTCAATAACGTCATTAAATCAATTTCCCAGGATAAATGCACCTTCTTATTTTATTCATGGCGAAAGTATTTCTCATCTTGATGAGCTTGCTTATCCAATAGGAAATGAGAATTCACTATTATCAGCCAAATTTTCTTTTGGGGAGTCGATTCATGTTTTAGGAGATGTTTTATCAGGAATATTAGTGGATATAGGATGGGGGACAGAAACTGAGGCTGTTTATCCTACTATTTATCCCAATCCTACCGATGGAGTAATAAATTTTAATAGTTTGAATCCGGTAATAAAGTATGAAGCAAAGGTTTTAAATGCTTTAGGAACAGAAGTGTTGGAATTTGAGCTAAGAGCAAGAAACTTGGAATTGCCTTCAATTAATTTAGAAGTATTACCAAAGGGTGTTTATCTAATAATCCTTTCAACACCCGGGAAACTTTTTAAGTTTAAGACTATACTAATGAAATAACAACTTCTTTGCTGTGCAGTACAAACTCCAAATGTTTGTTAGTGAAGAAATTAATTTAGCTAATGAGTTAACAAGATATTTGAAAGATAGCTACTTGCAGAAACATCGGCCTGTTGCGAGCATCCGATTGATAGTTCTCTTCAATCATTTTTTTAGTTTTATTCCTTATTTAGAAAGTCTGCAAGCTACAGATTCAGGTACAATAGATCTAATTTTAATGTCTTACCTGTAACATTATCCTTTTCTATGTATTTAGTTCTAAAAAACTTAATGCATATGGAACATATGAAAAAGATAATCCAGATTACCACAATCATTTTACTTTCAGTTTCTTGTACAAATGATGAGATTGTTAAAAGGACTGAGGAGGATACCTGTTATTTATCGGAATACACAGCTTCCAACAGTGAAAGTTTTACTTTTAGAATGGAAAATAATAAGCTGGTTGAAACTGGCTACGGAACAAATTCCAGTCCCACGAATTTTACATATGATGATAAAGGGTATATCATTAAATCAGAAGGTCCCAACTTTGAGGAAAAGTACTATTACAATTCTGCCAATAAGATTGTAAAATCAGAAACCTACAGTTATGGAGTTCTGGTGGAAAGACGGGAATACCTTTACGATTCAGACGGGAATATCAGGAAGTATTTGGCAAGTTTCAATCTGGATCAGCAGGTTCAAAGTTATGTTGAAGATCATTACGAATATAAGGACGAAAATCGGGTGAAGACAATCTCCTACGTATACAGTTCGGATAATATGAATAAAGCTGATTCTGTTGTTATCAATAAGAAATTCGATGATAAGAAAAACCCGTATAATACTTTAAATTATTCGTATTCTATTTATGACAAGAATAACCCTATTGAAATAACTTATTCGGGAGATAATTCTGAAAATAATACTGTGATTTCTTATACATACAATGAAAACGGTTACCCTATAACCTATGAAACAACTTATGTAAACCGAACTGAATATCCTGTAGTAACTGGAGAATATAAATATACATGCCCATAGAAATTCTTGTAATTAATTAATAAAGCAAAAGGCTGATTAATTTTTCAATCAGCCTTTTTATTGTTTCACTTTAAAATTAAGATCTTTATTCACTTGTTTCTTCCAGTGAAAATTTTATTGGTATGGTAAATTTAGATTTAACAGGTTTGTTATTAAGTAGAGCCGGATTCCAGGGCGGCATTTCTTTCACAAGCCTCTTTGCTTCCACATTCAATTCTTTTGATAATCCTTTCTTCACTCTTATATTACTGATTTTGCCTTTTTCTGAAACTACAAATTCAACAACCACTGTGCCTTCTACAGCGGTTTTTCTGGCAATTTCCGGATACTTAAGGTTTCTGTAAAAATACCTGAAGAGCCGATCAAATCCTTCTTTTGGAGCTGCTTTTATATAAATATCATCCGTTTTTATTATCGGAAATCCATCTTTATCTGATATAGAATCTTCAGTCACTACCGGCAGATTCGTTAAAGGCGCTTTTAATGACAAATCGATAGTTGAAGTTCTATCATTATTTGTGTTGAGATTAGAACTATCTTTAGTTTCAGTATTCTTCACAATCGGTTTGAAGGCTGCAGGCGGATTAGCTTTTGGAGTTTTTACCGAGCGGTTACTTTTATTTTCTCCTTTTATTTTGTCACCCGTTTTATGTTGATGGCTATACTTTTTTGTACTGATAGAGTCTATGTCCTTACCTTTTTTAACAACTTTTTGTTGTGTCAATGAATCCGGAGTCATGGGTAAAGGAAAGGATGATGGGCGGGACATTTCCTGCTCGGTATTTTTTTTCTGAAAATTTGAATTGGTGGTGCCCAAATATATCGTTATCCCCAGTAATATAAATAGGATAAAACCCAATCCAATAGACCTTCTGAGGGCGCTCTTCGCCTTTTTAGCTTTATTAGAAACTTCTGAAAAATCCATAAAGGCTTCCATTTCCACGTCAGAAATCTCCACGTTTTTAAAAATCACCTTATGTTTTTTCATCTCAGTACACTTTTAAATTGTATCCTTATTTTTTCCAGAAGCCTATGAATTTTGACCCTGGCATTAGTTTCATTTAGCCCAAGCACCTTGCCGATTTCCTTATAAGAAAGATCTTCATAAAATCGAAGTTCAATCAGTTTAACCTCATTGCATTTCAGACGCTCAAATATTTTTTGAAACTTAGCCTTTAAAGCATCGAGCTCAATGTCTTCATCCTGATCCTTCAGTTTGAACAACAATTCATCCGTCATTACCAGTTGTTCTTGTTTTTTATGCTTTCTGAAAAACTGCATTACTTCATTATATGCAATCCGATAAAGCCAGGCAGAAAATGGAAAATTTTGAAAATTGTAGCTGTGTAAATTAGTTAAAGCCTTAATGAATACATTAGAAGTGATATCCGCAGTCACTTCCTTATCCAGTACTTTAAAGTAGATGAATTTGAAGATTGTTTTGTAGTACTTTTCATAAAGGGGCTTGAAACAATCAGGGTTGTTTTTTGCTTGAATAATCACAAGCCGTTCTTTCTCAAGTTCGTCATTAACAGGAGTGTCAGATGTATTCAACCTTTTTCGGAATTATTAAACTTGGCTATAATACAATTCCTTTTAAGATGTTACAATTGTTTTTGATTTTTTTCTATTTCTATGGGTTTTGAATACTTGTGCAACGTGTCAAATGCTTTGCATTTCCGTTGATTGTTTACTTTGACTGCGGAAAAGTAGGATCAATATTATTTCGCTCTAAACTTAAAATAAGATATATGAGCCTGAGAAAGATTATCTCTTGATGCCTTTATGGTCTGTGCATGAGGATAATGTCATTGTCGAAAATGAAATTATCCTCAATTCCATTCTTTTTACAATTACGTCAAATGTTCTTTAAAGAAATCTATGGTGCGTTTCCAGGCAAGTTCTGCGGCTGCTTTATCATAACGGGGAGTAGTATCGTTATGGAAACCATGGTTCACGTTTTCATACATATAGGCGGTGTATTTTTTGTCATGCTCTTTTAAAGCCTTTTCATACGCGGGCCAACCTTCATTTACTCGAGTGTCCAGCCCGGCAAAATGCAGGAGAAGAGGCGCTTTTATTTTAGGTACATCTTCATTGGCGGGTTGTCCACCGTAAAACGGGACGGATGCAGCCAAGTCAGGGATCCTTACTGCCATCATATTGGAGATCCAACCGCCGAAGCAGAAGCCCACAACACCAACTTTCCCATTACAATCTTCATGGTTCTTTAAAAATTCATAGCCGGCAATAAAATCTTCTAACATTTCATTTCTATCACGTTTGCTTTGAAGTTCACGTCCTGCATCATCATTGCCCGGATATCCGCCTAGGGGAGTCAAAGCGTCGGGGGCCAGCGAAACAAATCCTGCTAAAGCGGCCCTTCTTGCTACATCTTCTATATAGGGATTTAAACCTCTGTTCTCATGGACAACCACAATGCCTCCAAGTTTCTTTTTTGCATCCGCAGGTTTTGACAATAAAGCCTTTATTGTACCACCGCCTTTTGGAGACTGATAGTTTATATATCCGGATGTTAATCTGGGGTCGTCTGGTTTAATTTGGATTGTTGTTTTATAATCAGGCATTAGAAAGCTCATAAGCGAAGCTACCGTGATACTTCCTACGGCATAAAGGGACAGCTTTTGCATAAACTCGCGCCTTTCAATTCTGCTGTGGGCATAGTCGTCATAAAGGTCAAATACCTCTTGTTTGATGTCTTCTTTTTTGATTGGATTCATAATGGTTGGGGGAAGGTTGGTGATCTAAATTTAAAGAACTGTTACGAACAGTAAAAACATTACCTGTAGTCATTTTTCATAAACATGTCATAAGAACAAAACTTCAAGATTCCTTCAAAATCTATTCAAAATGCATACAAGGTTGCTTCAGACCTTTGCCCGCAAGATCCGTTATGTTTTAGCAAAACCTTTGCAGATATATAAATGAGGATGTCCATTCACAAAGACCAAAATAAAGTAGAATAATTAATTATTTGTTTTAGAAAATAAAAAACCAGGTTCTGCCTGGTTTCTTATTAAGGTGTTCTCCGATCAGGCTGAATTGCACCCGAGAGATAAATCTCTCAGGCTAAAAATTGAATAGTTTGTCTTTTTAGAAAATATATGTAAAGTTATATCAGTAATAGTTTTAAACTCTGTGTAGTAATTTCAGTATTGAGACCCACCTTAGAATAATACCAATTATGCCTACAGCGAAGGAAGAGCGAACCTACAGCGAACCTAGAAAACGCCAGGAAAGCAGTTTAAAAATTAGAATAATACAAATATTTTATTTTTACCGGGGAAAAATTGGAAGCTCTGGTTATTCATCACTTTTATCGATTATCCCATTTGCATTTTCTATCCCTCCACTTCTTTTTAATTATTATTGCCTTTGGAAAATGTTTTTAGTGAATAATTTTCCATTTATATATTTATAATATTTTGAAAAATAGATATTTGTAAACTTTTGTATGGAAAATTTGTTTATTTTAATATTTTCCATTTCCTTTATGCAAAAATTATCAAACTCCTCCCAATCTCAAACTTGCACTTACGTTCATACAGCATGAAAGATGAAATCCTGAAAACCGCCCAAAAGCAATTTATGAAATTTGGCATCAGGGAGATGTCTATTCAACGGCTTAGCGAAGGTCTCGGAATTTCTACCAAAACGCTTTATAAATACTTTCAAAACAAAGAGCAACTGTTAGAGGAGATAGTACTTATTTTCTATGATCAACAGTTCGACCTTTTAAAGGACCTTGCGGGGAAGAAGAATACAGTTCAGCTTTTTCTTGAAGTATGGTATGTGGCTATAGAAAGAGAACATAAGGTGAATTCTATATTCTTTCAGGAACTTCAAAATTATTATCCCGGCACTAAAGAGAAAATCGAAAAGACCGTAGGCAAAAAATTCAACGACCAGTTTATTGAAATTATTAAGAAAGGAGTTTCCGACGGTTTCTTCAGAAAAGGAATTATCCCGGAAGTTGTAATGGAGGGTATCTACTTATTTTATAATGGAATAGCGCGTAATGGCCAGTTCAGGAACGTACAGGTTTCCCCTCTCGATTTATTGTTAAATACAATCGGTATCTATATAAGAGGCTTTTGCACAGAAAAAGGTGTCCAGCAACTGGATGCCTATATTTTAACTCTAAAGCCCTTCGGGAAGCCTTTGAAAACAAGGAAGAAACTTATAAAACAAGCATAATCACTAGATTTCTAAACAGTTTATACAATCCCCTTAAAATACATATGAATTTTCTAAAAATTTTACCGAAGATTATCTATGGATTAGCAATAATCCTTATTATCGCTGCTTTTACCTCTGGTAAATCTGCTGTCGATCCACCCAAGGTGCTGGTGTTTTCAAAAACAGATGGGTTCAGGCATTCTTCTATTGAACCTGGAAAAACTGCTTTAAAGAAAATGGCGGCTGAAAAAGGATTTACTGCTGACTTTACGGAAGATGCTACCAAGTTTGTAACTGAAAATCTTAAGAAATACAATGCAGTGGTATTTCTTAACACTACCGGTGATGTATTGAATAATGCTCAGCAAGTTGAGTTTGAAAGATACATTCAGGCCGGCGGCGGGTATGTGGGTATTCATGCCGCTACAGACTGTGAGTATGAGTGGCCGTGGTACGGAAAACTGGCTGGCGCTTATTTCCTCGATCATCCGAATCCTGACAATGTGCAAAAGGGTAAATTCTATGTGGTGGAAAAGAACCATTGGGCTACTAAAGGAATGCCGGATGAATTTGAGCGTACAGATGAATTCTACAGTTTCAAGCAAATAGACCCCTCCATTAAGGTGTTGATTAATATTGATGAAAAATCTTATCGGGGAGGCAAGAACGGCGACAATCATCCGATGAGTTGGTACCATGATTTTGATGGTGGAAGATCTTTCTATACTGCCATGGGACATACGGACGAGACTTTTTCCGAATCATTATTTCTAAACCACCTTTGGGCAGGAATACATTATGCTATGGGAGGTGATAAGCCGCTTTCTCTTGACTACCAAAAAGCCCGGCCGGAAGAGAACCGCTTTTCTAAAGTAATTCTTGAGGAAAAACTTAGTGAGCCCATGGAGTTAAGTGTATTGAATGATGGTAGAATCCTTTTTATCGAAAGGCATGGAGCAGTCCGGCTTTACGATACAAAAACAAAAAAGCTGAAAACAATAGCCACCATTCCTGTCAGTACGAAATATAAGGACAAGGAAGGTAAAATATCGGAAGCTGAAGACGGACTGCTTGGATTAAATAAAGATCCGGATTTTGCAACGAACCACTGGATTTACCTATACTATTCCGATCCGGAAAAATCACAAAATATATTGACACGTTACACGCTAAATGGCGATAATTTGGACCTTAGCTCTAAAAAGGTTTTGCTTGAAATACCGACACAGCGTGAACAATGTTGCCATACCGGAGGTTCAATAGCCTTTGATAAGGATGGAAATTTGTATTTGTCAACAGGGGATAATACCAATCCACATGGGTCAAATGGATATAGCCCAAGTGATGAAAGACCTGATCGTGCACCCTGGGATGCTCAAAAGTCTTCCTCTAACACCAATGATTTAAGAGGAAAGATTATTCGGATCAAACCTAATGCAAATGGCACTTATACCATTCCACAAGGAAATCTTTTTCCTGAAGGGACAGACAAGACAAGGCCTGAAATTTATACAATGGGACATAGAAATCCCTTCAGAATTTCCATTGATCAAAAAACAGGTTTCTTATATTGGGGTGATGTAGGTCCAGATGCAAATGATCCTGATTCTATGCGCGGTCCTGCAGGTCATGATGAAGTAGGTCAGGCCAAAAAAGCAGGAAATTTTGGATGGCCCTATTTTGTGGGTGACAACAAGGCTTATTATAAATTTGATTATTCGGCCAACAAATCTCTAAATAAATGGAAGGCAGAAAAGCCAGTAAATAAGTCGCCCAATAATACAGGATTAGAACAATTACCTCCTGCTGAAAAGGCCTTCATTTGGTATCCTTATTCCGAATCGAAAGAATTTCCATTGGTTGGTACCGGTGGAAGAAATGCAATGGCTGGTCCTGTTTTTTATTCTGATGATTTTAAAAATGCCAAACGTTCATTTCCAAAATATTATGACGGTAAATTATTTACCTACGACTGGATGCGTGGCTGGATCATGTCAGTCACACTTGATAAGGCAGGGAGTTTTCAATCAATGGAAAGATTCATGCCAAGCTACAGATTCAGTAATCCAATGGATATGGAATTTTCGGAAGATGGCGATTTATACATGCTCGAATATGGATCAGGTTG
>Ga0196965_1000734_pt1 | contig 16004 bp, 10 predicted proteins | sample S1_20metaG_FD_148668 | JGI IMG/M metagenome (GOLD analysis project Ga0196965, IMG submission 148668) | Soil microbial communities from Anza Borrego desert, Southern California, United States - S1_20 | ecosystem: Environmental > Terrestrial > Soil > Desert | place: USA: California | collected... | reverse complement strand
AATTCAGAAGAGTGCCCGTTATAATATTGACAACATCAAAAACCGAAGAAGATATTCTAAAGAGCTATGATTTGGGCGTCAGTTCTTTTATTACAAAGCCGGTGACTTTTGACGAGTTGGTAAATGTAATAAAGAACATTGGGAAGTATTGGTTCGAAATCGTAGAACTTCCCGGCTCGAACCAAAGAATCTAATTCGCCAGTAGTGGAATTAACATTTTTTTAATAAATACTAAAGATCAATGCCAAACAACACCATAAAAGTATTACTGGTAGATGATGATGAGGATGATTATATACTGACCAGAGATCTTTTATCCGAGATCAATAGTGCAAAATATGTATTGGACTGGTCTCCCTCATTTTCGGATGGACTGGAGCTTATTACAAATAATCTTCACGATGTATACCTTGTAGATTACAGATTGGGAGAAAAGTCCGGGGTAGAACTTATCCAGGAATCGATAAAAAGGGGGCACAGAAAACCCATTATTGTACTCACCGGCCAGGAAGCAGGAGGCTTGGACCTTCTGGCACTAAAAGCCGGGGCATCAGATTATTTATTAAAAAACAAGCTTGACTCCTACAACCTTGAACGTGCCATAACTTACGCCATAGAAAGGACACATGTTTATGAAGATACCTTCGAAAAGGAGCAGAAGTATCGTACACTTTTTGAAAATTCCAAGGATGCATTATTTATTACTGACAGCAATTACAGATTTCAGGAAGTCAATCATGAAACACTAAATCTTTTTGGTTATAGTCAGGAAGAAATCCTGGGACTGACCCTTAGCGATCTCTTTTATTATCCCGAAGAATATAAAAATTTCATCAACTCCCTTGATAGTAATATTCCGAATAAAGGCCAGGAATATCTGCTGGTGAATGCTTTTGGCAAAAAACTTAATTGCCTTATTACGCCGGGAACTATAACAGATTCCACAGGAACTATCAAAGGATATCAGGGAATTATCCATGATATTTCCCAAAGGAAAAAATTTGAAATGCAGCTATTGGCTGCAGAAAAACTGGGGGTAACAGACAGAATTGTAAGCACTATAGCTCACGAAGTCCGAAATCCCTTAAATACAATAGTATTGGCGCTTAGCAGGTTTAAAAAAGAACACCCGGAAGAAGAGTCTTATACTTTTTATACAGATATTATTGACAAGTCCTGTTCAAGAATAGATCAACTCATTTCACAACTAATAGAATCGTCAAGACCTGCGGAACTGAAACTTCAAGAAGGATCAATCAACGATTTAATGGATGAAACAATCAAACTAGCGGTAGACAGAATAAAGCTGCTTAACATTGAACTTATAAAACATTATGGAAAAGACATTCCCTCTTTTTCCTTCGATGCTGAAAAATTAAAAATTGCCTTCCTTAATATTATTATTAATTCAATTGAGGCCACTCAACCAGAAACCGGAGTTCTGGAAATCCACACTCAATATTTTCCGGAGAATATTTTTGTAACCATCAAAGACAATGGGAAGGGTATTCCCAAACATAACCTGAATAAGCTCTTTGATCCTTTTTTTACAGGGAAAAAAGGTGGAATGGGATTGGGGCTTACTTCCTCTCATACTATTATCAAAAGCCATGGTGGGGATATAAATGTAGACAGCGAAGTGGGTGTCGGCACCCGATTTACCATTAGTTTTGATTTGGAAAATGTGGTAAATCCCGGCCCGACATATTGATCTATCTATCTTTTGATTAGTTATTCAAAAAGTGATTCGACCTGTTCAATCACCTCCTGGTCATGATTTAGATTAAGATGTTTGTGGGCTTTATAAATAGCGATTTGTTTTATAAATTCTATATTCTTGTCCCTTTCATTGTAAGCAATCTTTAAATAACATTTTTTCCTACGGTTTATCGTCTGTACGGTCAAGACGATTTGCCCTTTTCTGAAGAAGTAGCCGTAATCCTCGCCTTCCCCTATCACCCATTGATATTTCGCATTTTGATCGAGGGTTAAAACATCATAATTCTCCCGACCCAAAGTATCTTTGGTTGCATAGTCTATTACCAGCATATCCGGAGATTTTTCTACAAACCAGATACTTCGCCTTTTTTGATATAATTCTGTATAGCCAAGCGCTTCATTATTAAAGAGAATAAATTCAGCAGAATCACTCAACCGTATTCCTTTTTGTTTTTTTAAAAAATCAGGCTTTTCGAATACAAAAACTTCTTTGGCCTTCTGACTAAAAGCTGCATTACCAAACATTAAAAAAGTAGAAATAACAAGTAAAGAACAAAGACTCAATCGGAAAAATTTGACCATAACAGTTAAAAAAAGTAACAACACCCGCTTTTAATAATGCATTAAAGCGATAAAACAGCGTGCGAAAGTAGTTGTTAAAAACAATTATTCCGAGAGAAATTTTAGTTTTTTACTCGATTTAAAATATTGATCTCTTAGTTGAACTCATTCTGGACTAACACCTTGCAGACACTTTAAGATGATATCCTGATAAAAATTACATTTTGTTGTATCCCTGTTTCCATTCATTTTATAAATTAAAAATCCCAATTATGCACATTTTCCCGAGCTTCTTGCCTATGAAAAGACACCTTCTGAAATATCTTAGAAAATTCATCTTAAAAATTGCCTTAGAGTTTACATTCCTTTAATTAAATAATTAATAACCATTAGTTTTGCAGAAATTGAAGAGACGTCATGCAAGGTGAAAGTATAGAGGCTAAACCTAAAGATTATTATAAAAACAAGTTCAGACACTATAAATGTTGTGTTCTTATCCCTACTTATAATAATAGTCAGACTCTTCGCTTTGTTATTGATTCAGTTTCGGAATATTCGGACGACATAATAATAGTCAATGATGGCTCCACCGATAATACTATTCATATCTTAAAAGATTTTTCCCGATTCCATGTACTGCATCATCCTGAAAACAAAGGAAAGGGAATTGCCTTACGGACGGGTTTTAAATACGCTGTTGAAAACGAATATGATTACGTGATAACCATAGATTCGGACGGACAACATATGGCGGAGGATATCCCCAGGTTTATTGATAAACTGGAAACAGAAAAAAGCGCCATCATCATAGGCGCCCGAAGCATGGAAACCACCGAGAATGTTCCAAAAAAAAGCACTTTGGGTAATAAAATATCTACCTTCTGGTTTACTTTCGAAACAGGAATAAAACTACCTGACACCCAATCCGGCTTTAGATTATATCCTTTATATCTTTTAAAAAACATCACCTTTTATACCTGGAAGTACGAATTTGAAATTGAGGTAATGGTAAGAGCGGCGTGGAACGACATCAACGTACTTCCTATTCCAATAAATGTTTATTATGCTCCCGGAGAACAAAGGATCACACATTTCAGGCCGTTCAAAGATTTTACCAGGGTTTTTATATTGAATGTCATTTTGGTATTTATAGCTGTTCTATATATCAAACCATTACAACTGTTAAAAAAAATTCAAAGAATTGGCTTTAAACGCTTTTTCCGGGAACACATAATTAATTCTAATGAATCGAATATAACCAAGGCAGCTTCTATTGGTTTTGGAGTTTTCATGGGTATTGTTCCGTTTTGGGGGTTTCAAATGGTGATCGCCGTTTTTCTTGCTCATCTAATGAAGCTTAACAAGGCTCTGGTTCTTGTAGCTTCAAACATTAGCATACTGCCAATGATGCCGGTTATTCTTTATTTGAGTTATTTGGTGGGAGGAATTGTGCTTAACAAACCCGCAGTGTTGAATTTTGATAAAAGCATTACGTTAAAATCTGTTTCCGGCGACTTGCTACAATATTGGGTGGGTAGTTTTTGTTTTGCGACCATTATGGCCTTAATTGCAGGAATATTAACCCTCTTGTTGTTGGCAATATTCAGAAGAAAACCGGCTTCCGTGTCTTTTCACCAATAATACCTAACTTATAGTGTTCTAAATGTCTGGTTTATTTTTATCACTTTATACATTTTTCAGAAATCACAGATTAATATTTATTGGCTTTATCCTTGGAGTATTGTCGCTGGCTGGATTTTTTGCTTTAAACCTGAAATTTGAAGAAGACATTACTAAAGTGATGCCATCGGATGCGAAAATTGAAAAGCTAAATTTTGTATTCCGTAATTCCAAGTTCCTGGACAGGCTTGTAATTACTATTTCAGCTGCGGATACCAACGCGCAAGCAAATCCGGAAGCGCTGATGGCTGCTGCCGATCAGCTTACGGATTCCATTTCTCAAAAACTAAAGCCTGAACTGATCAGTGAGATTTCAGCCAAAGTTTCCGACGACCTGATGTATGAGGTGTATAATACCTTTTATCAAAACCTGCCCATTTTCCTTGATTCCTCCGATTATAATCAAATCGATGAAAGAATATCGGAAGAAGGCGTAAACATTTCTATCCAAAATGCCTACAAAACACTGATGTCCCCGGCGAGTTTTGTACTAAAAAAATTCTTGATCAGGGACCCTTTGAGCATTACTCCTCTTGCTTTAAATAAATTACAAAGCTTACGGATCGATGATAATCATATTCTTCAAAATGGGTACATTTTAACAAAAGATCAGAAGCACCTTTTATTATTTGTAACGCCTGCACATGAGAATAATGAAACGGCCAAAAATGGGGAAATGCTCGACAAGCTCGATGAAATTATTGAACAGATATCCGCAAAAAACAAGGAAATACATGCTGAATATTATGGAGCTGTAGCGGTAGCCGTAGGAAATGCCGAGAGAATTAAAAAAGATGTAAATCTCACTGTCACTATTTCTTTGTTAGTGATCATGATGTTTATCAGCTTCTTTTTTAAAAACAAGAGTATTTTCTTTTTCATGTTTGTTCCTGTGCTTTTTGGCGGGCTCATTTCTCTTGCCGTCCTTACCATTTTAAAAGGTACAGTTTCCGTTATTTCCCTCGGAATTGGGTGTGTGGTGCTGGGAGTTACCGTGGATTACGCCATTCATGCTTTTTCACATTTCCGAAGTACCGGAAGTATCAAGGATGTAATTAAGGACCTGAGTGTTCCGATTATAATGAGCTGCATCACTACGTCCGCAGCATTTCTTTGTCTGGTTTTTGTAAAAGCCGAAGCCATCCAGGACCTAGGATTGTTTGCTGCTTTTAATGTGATAGGCGCCGCCATTTTTGCCGTGGTTGTTCTTCCTCATCTATTGGGACTAATGAAGAATAAGATCAAAAAAGGTGAAGTGGTAGAATCAACTTTTATTGATAAAATCTCGTCTTACCGTTTTGAAAACAACAGATGGGTAATTCTTAGTCTGATCATCCTGACTATTGTTTTTTATTTTACCTCATCAAATGTAGAACTGGAGAGTGACATGATGAAGATGAATTACATGTCTGATAAACTGAGGCAGAGCGAGGAAAACCTAAACAAAATAAGCGACACATCCCTTAAGTCCGTCTATCTGATTTCTAATGGTAAAGACCTTAAAGAAGCGCTAAAAAAGAACGAAGAAGTAACCCAAAAACTTTCGCAACTTAAGGCACAAGATGTTATTAAGAATTACTCAAGTATAAGCGCATTGCTTATTTCAGATTCTGTGCAGCAAGCAAGGATTGATATGTGGGAAAATTACTGGACGCCTGAAAAGAAAGCACTCGTTCAGGAAAGATTGACCCAAACCAGTGCCCGATTCAAATTCAAACCAGAAGCTTTCAAGGATTTTTATGGTGTGCTAAACACTGAATTCCAACCTGTCGATCTAAATGCATTTGGAGATCTGAGAAAACAGTTTTTAAATGATTATATCACCGAAGAAAAAGGGCAAACGTCGATAATAACGATAGCCAAAGTTTCCAGGGAAAACAAGGACGAAGTTTATAAAGCCATCAACGAAAACCACTCCCTGGTTATGTTTGATAAAGAATACCTTACCACCCGCTTTGTTGATCTCCTAAACAACGAATACAACAACCTCCTGAATATTTCATTACTCCTTGTTTTCATGATCTTGATATTGTCTTACGGAAGACTAGAATTAGGCCTGATCTCTTTTGTTCCTATTATATTAAGCTGGGTTTGGACGTTAGGTTTAATGGGAATTTTCGGAGTAAAATTCAACATAGTCAATATCATTATTTCTTCTTTGATTTTTGGTTTGGGAGTGGATTACAGCATTTTCATTAAACATGGCCTTTTACAGGAATATAAGTATGGAATAAAAAACCTGCCGGCGTATAAGACTTCAATCTTTATTTCTGCTGTGACAACCATTATAGGTACTGGCGCTTTGATCTTTGCCAAACATCCTGCGCTTAAATCCATAGCCGCCCTTTCGCTGCTTGGTTTGTTTTCTCTTATTGCCATATCCTATACCGTTGAACCCATTTTATTCCGATGGCTGGTTTATAAAAAAGGGGATATAAAAAGACAGGAACCATTGACACTCGGCGATATTCTAGGCTCCCTTATATCACTTACTTTCTTTCTCTTAGGATGCCTGATCATGTCTGTTGGAATTTTCCTTTACAAGATCCTCCTTCTTCCTAAAAAATATGGAAAGGCTTTTTTCCACAAAGTTTTAATGTACGTGTGCAGGTTCATCATTTATGTGATGGTAAATGTGAGGAAAAGGATTATAAATGAAGGAAAAGAGGATTTCAAAAAACCGGCGCTGATCATCGCGAATCATCAGTCTCATATAGATTTACTTTTAATCCTGATGATGTATCCTAAAATCATTGTGCTTACCAATGAATGGGTATGGAAAAATCCTTTATTCGGGCATATTGTGCGATATCTTGATTTTTATCCCAACTACAGCGGTGTAGAAATGGGGCTGGAAAAATTTGAGGAAAAAGTGAAAGAAGGCTATTCTATTTTAATTTATCCGGAAGGATCACGGTCCGAAGATTCTAAAATACGACGATTCCATAAAGGCGCTTTCTTCCTGGCTGAAAAGCTGAACCTGGATGTTCTTCCAGTTCTTCTTCATGGGGTGGGGGATACAATGGCTAAAGGAGAACAATTCTTAAGAAGCGGAAATATTACAGTAAAAATTCTCCCGAGAATCAAACCAGAAGATACTTCTTTCGGAACAGATTATTCAGATCGAACCAAAGCTATTTCAAAGCATTTCAAAAATGAATTTGAAAAACTAAGGGAAGAAGTGGAAACTCCTGAATTCTTTAAAAGGAAACTTATTAAAAACTATCTATACAAAGGACCTGTTATTGAGTGGTACATGAAAGTGAAGATCAGGCTGGATGGTTATTACAGGATGTTTCATGAAAATACACCTAAACATGGCAAAATTGTGGACATTGGTTGTGGTTATGGTTTTATGAGTTATATGCTCCACTTTCTTTCAAAGGAAAGGGAAATTCTGGGAATAGATTATGATGAAGAGAAAATAAACGTAGCTAATAACTGCGTAGCGAAAAATGAAAACATAAATTTTGTTTCTGCCGACATTACCCAATTTGATCTTCCTGAAGCGGATACCTTTATCATCAGCGATGTGCTTCATTATTTAAAACCCGAGGCCCAGGACAACCTCATCTATCGTTGCTTAGAAAAATTGAATGATGGCGGAACTTTAATAATCCGGGATGGCAACAGCGAAATGAAAGAAAGACATAAAGGAACGAAGCTAACGGAGTTTTTTTCCACAAATTTTGGTTTTAATAAAACTGTAAATGAACTCCATTTTACTTCAAAAAGTAAGATCATGGAAATTCTTTCTAAACACAAGGTGAAAGTAGAAGTTATCGATGACACCAGGCTTACTTCTAACATTGTATTTGTCATCAAAAAACATAAAGAATCTACAATTGCGGCATGACGGATAATAAATACGATGTAATCATTATTGGCAGTGGACTTGGAGGGCTGGAGTGTGGATATATCCTGAGTCAGGAAGGTTATAAAGTCCTGATTCTTGAAAAAAACAAACAAATAGGCGGCAATCTTCAAACCTTCGCCAGGGATAGATGCATTTTTGATACTGGGATCCACTATATCGGGGGATTATCTGAAGGTCAGAATCTCCATAGTTATTTCAAATATTTTGGAATAATGGATAAACTGAAAATGAAAAAGCTGGACGAGGATGCCTATGACGTGATTTCCTTCGAAAGTGATCCCCAAGAATATCCTCATGCTCAGGGCTACGATAATTTTAAGGATAATCTTTTAAAATATTTCCCTAAAGAAAAGGAAGCCCTTAATAATTATTGCGATAAGCTTCAGGAAATCTGCAAACACTTTCCTTTATACAATCTTGAAGAATCTGAGAAAAACATTACAGAAACCGGTCTTGTTGATACGAGCGCCAAAGGTTTTATTGAATCGATTACCAGGAATGAAAAACTTCAGCGAGTGCTTGCGGGAACAAACGTGTTGTATGCAGGTGTGGGAGACAAAACGCCTCTTTATGTTCATGCCTTAGTAATCAATTCCTACATCGAAAGTTCTTATAGGTGTGTGGACGGAGGGTCACAAATCGCTAGGATACTGACCAGCAAAATCATGGCGAATGGGGGAAAAATTTTAAAACACAGCGAAGCTAAGCGTTTGATTGTGGAAGGTGACCAGTGTAAATATGTGGAGACTAAGGAAGGGGAAAGATTTGAAGGCAAGCACTTCATTTCAAATATTCATCCAGTGGGAACACTGGAAATGATCGAAAGCGATAAAATAAGGAAAGCATACAGGGAAAGGATCAATACGCTGGAAAATACCATTTCGACATTTATCGTTTATGTAGTTTTAAAGAAAGACGCGAATATCCCCTATTTCAACCGAAATTATTATCACTATATAAATGAAGATGTGTGGGATCAGATGCGTTATCGCGAAAATACGTGGCCTGAAGGATATGCGCTTTTTACTTCCGCTCATTCCAAATCCCATGATGACTGTGAAAGCCTTACCATAATGGCTTATATGCATTATGATGAAGTGAAGAAATGGGAAAACACCTTCAATACTGTTTCCCACGAAGACTACAGAGGGGAAGATTATGAAGCATTTAAAACGGAGAAAGCAGAAAAGCTGCTTATTGAGGTAGAAAAAAAGATTCCAGGATTAAGAAGTAAAATTTACAAATACTATACTTCCACTCCTTTGTCTTATCGTGACTATATTGGAACAAAGGATGGCTCGTTATACGGAATCCTTAAAGATTACAATGATCCTATTAAAACCTTTATTTCACCCAAAACAAAAATCCCCAATCTATACCTCACAGGTCAGAACCTGAACATGCACGGCGTGTTGGGGGTAACGATCGGAGCAATAAATACATGCTCTCATTTATTGGGATTAAAATACCTGTTAGGAAAAATTAAAAGTGTGCTTTAGAATCACCGGATATGGCAAAAAAAAAGAACCGTTTAAAAAAAGTAATATTATATAGCCTGGCATCATTAAGTCTATTGTTAATGGCAGGTATCATTTACTTCTATTTCCGAACCAAAATTGATCCCCCAACACCTAAAGACATGAGTGCCTTAAATTATAAGGTTACAAAAGTAGACAGTGCTTATTTTACGTTGGGAAATAACTGGATCAGAAGAAATGAGGGTGGATTGTGGGAAATGTATGTGGAAGGAGATGCTTTTGAAAGGGGCGTCGTAATTGGAAAACTTGCCCAACCATTAATCAGGAAACAGGAAGATGCCTTTATAGCGCAGATAAAAAAAATTGTTCCGTCCGAATCTTATTTAAAGTTTTTAAAATATTTCATCGCCTGGTTTAACCGTGACATAGACGAATACATTCCCGAAGAATATAAGTTAGAAATTTATGGAGAATCCTTTGCTGCTTCCCATGATTATGATTTTATCGGGGATCCCTACCATAGAATGCTTAACTATCACGCGGCCCACGACATAGGGCATGCTTTGCAGGACAAAAACATGGTGGTAGGCTGTACCTCCTTTTCGGCATGGGGAAACAGAACAACAGACGGATCACTATTGATTGGCCGGAATTTCGATTTTTTTGTCGGCGATGAATTTGCTGAGGACAAGATGCTCATATTCTTCAACCCGGACAGAGGAAATAAATTTATGATCGTATCCTGGGGCGGAATGATAGGAGCAGTTTCAGGAATGAATGAAGCTGGACTTACAGTTACAATCAACGCCGGTAAATCGGAAATTCCTACAGGGGCGGCTACTCCGATATCTATACTAGCCAGGGAAATCCTTCAATATGCCACCAACATTGAAGAAGCTTATGAAATCGCTAAGAAGAGAAAAACATTTGTGGCAGAAGCCATAATGATAGGCTCTGCAAAAGATGGCAAAACAGCCATCATCGAGAAATCTCCTGGAAAAATAGGAATCGTTTACCCTGAAAACAATGACATTATATGTGCAAATCACTTCAGAAGCGAGACATTTAAAGATGAGGCCATCAACCTGAAAAATATACAAGAAAGCGCTTCTTTTTACCGGTATCAAAGAATGGTGGAGCTGTTGAGCGCCGAACAAAAACTGGATTATAAATCAATGGCAAAAATCCTAAGGGATCAAAAGGGTCAACATGGAAAAAACATAGGCATGGGAAATGAACTTGCGGTTAATCAACTACTTTCTCATCATTCCATCATCTTTAAGCCTGAACAAAACCTGGTTTGGGTATCCAGTAACCCTTATCAATTAGGAAAATATTATGCCTATGATCTTAAAGAAATATTTTCTAATTCTGTTTACAAAGGCCGGGAAGACATGTTTATCGATAGTCTTACCATCCCTGCCGATCCTTTCCTAAACTCTGAGGCTTACAAGAACTTTGTAACCTTTAAATCCATTAAGAACAAGATTACTGACTTCCTAAGCAATGACAATGCTTCTCCTTTAAGTCCTCAAGATCTGACTGCTTTTGAGCAAAGCAATCCGGAATATTACTATATGTATTCCCTTCTTGGAGATTATTATAAAAAGAGCGGAGATAAAGCGAAAGCGAAATCTTACTACGAGAAAGGCTTAACCAAACAAATCGCTACTAAAAAGGAGGAAGACCATATGAGGGAGCAGTTGAAGGAGATGGAAGAAGAATAGGTTTTATATTGCCTATTCCGCTAATAATTTATCAACCGTCCCATTAAATTCTTCCACAAATTTTTCATAATAAATCCCCGTTCCCGGCCCGCTGAATCCGGTATGGATTTTTCTGACTTTCCCATCTTTATCAATAAAAATTGTAGTTGGGAAAGCCAATACTGAGTTTAACATTGGTAAAGATTTAGAAGCTGAAGCTTTATCAGAAGTTCCGGCAATGGCCAGATCATACGTTACATTTAACCTATCCTTCATTCTTTGCACCCTTTCTTTCGCGTATTTGAAGTCATCCTTTTTTTCGTAGGCCAGCCCAATTACTTCTACTCCCCTTGATTTATTCTTTTTGTACCACGGAGCCAGAAACATGGTTTCGTCCATACAATTGGGACACCAGGAACCTAAAAGCTGGATAATGACTACTTTATTCTTGTACTTGGAATCATGCAGAGAGACATGTTCTCCATTTAATCCAGGAAAAGAAAAAGTTAACTTTTCATAACCAGGTTTCAGATAAGTAATTTTATTGACATCTGGAAGTTCAATAGTATCATTAGGAATGGCTTTAAAAGTGGTATTGTAGCCTTTCCCCGACCAATACTTTCCGGTAAGCGATGAATCAGGATAAATCTTTCCTTTATACAAATAAGCATGTTCTCCGTCAAAAGCAGATAAAAACAACGAATCGCGCTCAACCATTCCATCCAGGTAACGATGGTCTCCTGTTGTAGTAAGGATCGTGCCTGTCAGCTTATTTCCATTCTGATTAAATAAACCCACCGTATAAATAGAATCCGCATCGTCTGCAAACTGAACTTTGAACTTCTTCGCCACAAACTCCGGTGATCCCTTACCTTCTTTGAATCTATATTCAATTCCGTGAGTGGCTTCAAAAGGAAGGTTATAATCTTTTACATAATTTTTAATAAAATTCCCTGTGAGTTTGTTACCGCTAATTTTAGCCTGAATTCGCGAATCAAAAAGAGGCATGTTTATGTATAAGGAATCGCCCTTTATTACCACATCATCCACATTCAACCGCTCACTAGCATTTATTAAAATCAGCTTTACTTTATCTTCTCCATTTTCAACAACTTCAAAATTAAACGGAAGTTCCTGACCCTGAAGTTTAATAACTCCCCTCCAGATACCAGTTGGCATATCCTCATTTTTAATTGAACAAGAAAAAATCAAACAGACAATCAGAATAGGTGTGCAAAATTTGAAAACATTCATGAATTTACTTTTTTCTATACCACAGATTATACTCACTGAAACGCAAAAGGTGAAAAGTTCTTTAACCCGTTCCCTTAAATTTCCTTTAAATATATGTGGTCTTTCAGAGAATTATTGTTGTATTCGTCCAATATATCAAAAGAGGGGATATCCCAACGTTTCATTTCTACTAAAAGCGCTTAACGCCATTCTTAATATCCTGATTTTTGATCGTCCTCAAAGATCTAAGTATTCGAAAACCATAAGTGCTTAATATTAAAACAAATACAATTTTAATCTATTTTATTCTACTCCTTTAATAACTCGAAAAACACTAACTTTTTATTGTAATCTGCTTATTTTATCCTATCAACTCCACTTTCTCCCACTTTCATTAAGTCCAAAATCCTTAAAGGATCTCTTGATATTGTAAACAAAAGTGGAAATACAAAGATAAAATTACGTCCAAAATATATCCTTATAACAAAATAATCGTAAAGTGTGGTAAAAAGTGGTATAAAGTGGTTGGTTTTTAATTTTTAATTTTTAGATTTGTATTAGTGAAAAATAATTTGGAGATACTATATAGATGTCATTCTTCTCAAGCGAATATGAGTGTAAGTTAGATGCAAAGGGCCGGTTAGTGCTACCAGCCAAGATCAAATCTAATTTGCCCCAGGCTTCAGGAAATAACATCGTGGTAACAAGGGGGTTTGAGCCTTGTCTGGTGATTTATCCGGAAGTAGAATGGAAAAAAGTTTTCGCCAAAGTATCAAGCCTGAACGAGTTCAATCCTGAATACCGAAATTTTCAAAGAAATTTTTTAAGAGGTTTTACAGATGTGGAGTTAGACTCTATGGGAAGATTTGTAATACCAAAGTTGCTTCTTAAGTACGCGAACATAGACAAAAGTGTAGTGGTAGTGGGAATGGGAAATAGGGTAGAAGTTTGGGATCCTGAAAGTTATGAAGGATTCCTTATCAAAGACAGAACGGAGTTTTCAAACCAGGCTCAAAAATATTTGACAGAGGAGGGGAGCTAATGAACTATCACGAGCCAGTTCTGCTGAAAGAGTGCATTGAAGGATTGAAGATAAATTCGGAAGGGTTATATGTGGATGTGACTTTTGGAGGAGGAGGACATTCCCGCGAAATTCTAAAGCAGTTGACGGATGGAAAGTTATTTGCCTTTGACCAGGATGCGGATGCCAAAGCAAACGCAGAAACAATAAACAGTCGTTCTTTTACATTTATTGAGGCCAATTTTCGCCACCTTAAAAAATATCTAAGGTTTCATGGAGTTACTAAAGTAAATGGAATTTTGGCAGATTTAGGTGTTTCCTCTCATCAGATCAATTCTGCAGAGCGTGGTTTTTCCACTCGTTTTGATGCGGAATTGGACATGAGAATGGATCAAAATGCTGCTGTTTCTGCCAAAAATGTAATCAGTGAATACAGTCAGGAGGATTTGCATAAGATCCTGGGAATGTATGGTGAAATAAAAAATGCAAAAACAGTGGCTGCTGCTATTGTGAGCGCCAGAATAAACCGGCCTTTAAATACAGTTGGAGAGCTTAAAGGCGCTTTAGAAAAATTTGCTCCGCGAGGAAAGGAAAACAAGTTTTTCGCACAAGTATTTCAGGCAATAAGAATTGAAGTGAATGAGGAATTGAAAGTATTGGAAGAAGTACTTACTCAATCGGCAGAAGTATTGGCGCCGGGAGGAAGGTTAGTAGTTCTTTCTTATCATTCGTTGGAAGACCGGTTGGTTAAAAATTTTATTAAAGAAGGGAAGTTTTACGGGGAAGCTGAAAAGGATTTATTTGGAAATGTAAATAAGCCATTAAATGCTGTAAACCGAAAACCTATTGTAGCCAATGAAGAGGAAGTAAAAAGAAATAACAGAGCAAGAAGCGCCAAGCTAAGGATAGCGGAGAAAATTGAGTGAATGAGAAAATGACGAATGAGTGAATTTTAATTCAAGCTTAATACTCAATACAAGATACTATACTTAAGACTGCTGCTAAAGCCAAAACCTAACAAGATGTCCAACAACTCCAAAAACATAAAAAATCCATCATCAGGCGGAAAGCTTTTCCGGGTGATAGAAAATGTTTTCAGAGTAGATAGTTTTTTTGAAGAGGGCGTACCCATCAAGTACCTTCCCTATGTTCTTTATTCCACATTCATCATCATAATATACATAGGAAACAATCACTATTCAGAAAGAACCATCAGGCAAATAGATCAGCTTAAGGTAGAAGTTGAAGATTTAAGAGCAGATTTTACTACTCTTAAAGCGGATTACATGTACTCCAGCAAACAGTCGGAGGTATCAAGAAACATAGCCAATCAGGGCGTTGAAGAAAGTTCCGTACCACCTTTTAAAATCGTGATCAAAGAGGATGAATATTAAAAGGTCAATATTGGTAAGAGTAAGGATAGCCTTTTTGGTGGTATTCTTTTTTGCCTGCGCAATCATTTTCAAATTGATTGATATCCAGTACCTGGAAGGTGGCAAATGGCAAAAACTGGCCGAAACCATTGGCTTACAATATAGAGTTGTAAAAGCCACCAGAGGCAATATCTATGCAGCCGATGGAAGCTTGCTCGCTACTTCCCTGCCTTTTTACCGGTTAGTTATTGACCCTACAATGGCTGACGAAGGAATCTATAAAAAAGGAATAGATTCTCTTGCCAATTTATTATCACAACATTTTGGAGATAAATCAGCTACAGAGTATAAAAGAAGAATTCATAACTCCAGATTATCTGAGAAAAGATACCTGGTTTTAAACAGGGAACTCATTAATTACCAGGAGAAAAAAGCCATGAAATCGTGGCCGATATTCAGAGAAGGAAGACTAAAAGGGGGAGTAATTTTTGAAAAAATTGACAAAAGGTTTAATCCTTTCAAAGGCCTTGCCAGCAGGACTGTCGGTTATATCAATGAAAACAACTACGGCGTAGGTTTGGAATACAGCTTTAACAAACAACTTGCCGGAAAAAACGGGGAAGCGCTTTTTCAAAAAATGGCCGGAGGAAGCTGGAAACCTACTTACAATGACAACGACGTAAATCCTGAACAAGGTTTTGATATTGAAACAACTATTGATATCAATATCCAGGACGTGGCCGAAGATGCTTTACACAGAGCGCTGAAAATGCATCGGGCAAATTATGGTTGTGTAATGTTGATGGAGGTAGCCACAGGAGAAATAAAAGCCATGGCCAATTTAGGTAAGGACAGAAACGGCAACTATGTTGAAAAATACAATTATGCCGTAGGCACCCAAGGACTGACAGACCCGGGCTCCACCTTTAAACTCGCTTCTATGATGGCCTTGTTTGAGGAGACCAATCTGGACATTACCGATTCTGTAGATACCGGAAATGGTAAATACATGTTTTATAATCGTGCTATTTATGACACTAAGCCCGGAGGCTATGGCAAAATAACTTTGCAGCATGCTTTTGAAAAATCCTCAAACATTGCTGTAATGAAAGAAATCTACCAGCACTTTGGAAATGAGCCTCAAAAATATATCGACTATATCAAGAAGTTTGGTATGGCAAGACCATTAAACTTCCAATTGGTTGGAGAGGCTATTCCTTACGTTAAGGACCCTACTGATAAAACCTGGAGCGGCATTTCCCTTCCCTGGATGTCCATCGGATATGAATTAAAAATCTCTCCCTTACATACTTTAACCCTATTCAATGCAGTAGCAAATGATGGCAAAATGGTGAA
>Ga0196965_1000733_pt1 | contig 16011 bp, 9 predicted proteins | sample S1_20metaG_FD_148668 | JGI IMG/M metagenome (GOLD analysis project Ga0196965, IMG submission 148668) | Soil microbial communities from Anza Borrego desert, Southern California, United States - S1_20 | ecosystem: Environmental > Terrestrial > Soil > Desert | place: USA: California | collected... | reverse complement strand
CACTGATAAAGAGCCAATAATCCTTGAATAACGGCTGCATAATCTTCCAAATAGCCTGTAATTGAACCTTTTCCTTCTGAGGAATTCTCTTTGTGGTTTTTGTAGGAATGCCATAGCTTTTCACCATTTTTTAATTTTTTCAAAATGAAAGAAGCGTTTCTTTCAGCCATTTTAAGAATCTTCTCCTCATGGAAAACAGCATAGGCATCGGCCAAACCTTTTAATAAAAGTCCATTCCAGGAAGTTAGAATTTTATCATCTAGCCCTGGTCTTATTCTTTTTTCTCTTTCCTTCATCAGCGATCGTTTCCATTGGTCAAGTTTTTTATTAAAAGCATCTAGTAAAATGTTATGCCTTGAGGCAAAAGTTTCTTTGTCTTCTGAGGTAAAAAGGATGTTATAGGAATGTTCCCAATTGCCGTTTTCCTGCACATTATAGTACTCACAAAAAAGCGCTGAATCTTCCTTTAAAATCCTCTCAATTTCTTGTTTTTCCCAGACATAAAATTTACCTTCCTCCCCTTCGCTGTCCGCATCCAGCGCTGAATAAAAGCCACCCTCCCGGTTTGTCATTTCCCTGTTCAGGAAATCTATGGTTTCATACACTATCTCCTTGAATAAAGGAGCACCCGTCAGTGAATAAGCTTCCGAATAAAGACTCAACAACTGAGCATTATCATAAAGCATTTTTTCAAAATGAGGGGCAAACCATTCTTCATCTACAGAATACCTTGCAAAGCCACCACCGATCTGATCATAGATCCCCCCCGAACCCATTTTCTCCAGCGTAAGTATTACCTGGTTGAGGGCATCTTCATTTCCGGTAATTGAATAATACCTCAGAAGAAAAGAATAAATATTGGGCATGGGGAATTTTGGCGCCCTGTTCATTCCGCCGTTTTTTCTATCAAAGTTGGCAGAAATTAAAGAGAAAACTTTATTTAGGTTCTGAATGGAGAATTTATCCGAAGAAGGCGAGAGTTGATATTTATCCGAATGATTAACGGTCAAATAATCGGTAAACTTTTCAGCCGATTCTTCAATGCTTTGTCTATTTTCCTTAAAGGCTTTTGCTACATTCAACAACACATTTGCCCAATCCCTGGGTGGAAAATAGGTGCCACCGTAAAAAGGTTTTGCGTCGGGCGTAAGAAAAACATTCAAAGGCCAGCCACCCTGAATTCCCATTGCCTGAATGGCATCCATGTAAATCTGATCAATATCGGGCCTTTCTTCTCTGTCTACCTTTATACAGACGTAATCCTTGTTCATCTCAGCAGCCAATTCCTCTTTCTCAAAACATTCCTTTTCCATAACATGACACCAGTGACAAGCCGAATAGCCAATGCTTACAATAATAGGTTTATCTTCCTTCTTTGCTTTTTCAAGGGCTTCTTCACCCCACGCAAACCAATCTACCGGATTGTAAGCATGCTGAAGAAGGTAAGGACTTGTTTCATTCAAAAGACGATTTGATTTTTTATTTTGATCCATGTCGTTTGTCAGATTAGTAAAGTTTACTCCGGAGACCAAACATAAACACTTATACTGATTTAACCATTTGAAATATTAAAAGTTATATAAATCAAAAAGTATTCGTTTAATTGAATAATAAACCACGGAGAGAATGGAGTTCTCCATGGAGAGAAGGAGAACTTGCAAGCTTTGTGTTAATTTTATTATCAAAACAAGTAGTGCTAAAAACTATCGACAAACTTATGAAAATGAACCAATTAAAGGAAATAACCGTGAAGTCCCAAGTGAATACTCTCGCACCCTCAGCCTCATTCCTAAAGTCTACTTCTGAAAAGTTCACTCCATTCTTCTTCTCTCTTTTTGTTGCATTTATATTCATATCGCCGATATCCAAAGGTCAGGATAGTGAAAAACAAAATTCAATTTTTTGGAGGATCTCCGGAAAAGAATTGTCCTCTCCTTCTTATCTTTTTGGCACTTTTCATCTTTTAAATGGAAATTATCTTAACAAAATGGAAAAGTGGAAAAGTGAATTTGAAGATAGCGAAGTTTTGATTGTAGAGATGGTATTGGATTCAAATAAAATAATGGACATGGTTGCCGAAATGATTTCTCCTGATACCACTTTAGATAAACTTTTAACCAAGGCAGAGTACGATCTTCTTAATGCATATTTTAAGGAGGTAAGCGGTTCTGATTTAGAAAAATACAATGCACTCAAGCCGATTTCCCTATCGGTTTTACTGACAACCTATACATGGGCAAAACTTAAACCTGAGGACTATATCGCCAATGATCTACCAATGGATCTTTATTTTGTAAAAGAAGCTAAAGCAGTAGTCAAAGAAGTGATCCCTCTGGAAACTATGGAACAACAAGCTGCTTTGCTTTATAATGGAACAAGTCTGATCCGGCAAAAAGAGTTACTGATGGAAATGGTAAATGACCGCGAAAAAACAGAAGAAAGCCTGCTTAAGATGGATAAATGTTACAGAGACGAAAACCTGGATTGTCTACAGGAGATTATTTTTCATAATAAATCTTATAGCGGCGATGAAATTGATAAAATGTTAAAGGATAGAAACATTGAATGGATGAACACTATATTACCGGCCATTAATGTAAAAAAAACTTTCATTGCTGTTGGAGCGGGACATTTACCCGGAGAGTTTGGATTAATTTCCCTCCTAAGAAAAGAAGGTTATTCTATTGAACCCATACAATTTTAATGTAAATCATTCCAGGTTTTTTTAAAGATTAAAAGAAAAAAATTTGCAACAAAAAACAGTGAACCAAGTATTATTTAGTTAACAAGTAAATTTTTTAAAAAAAATATAGAACCATGGACAATTCAAAATTAATAATCGCGGCCATTGCCGGAGCAGCAGCAGGTGCTATCGCAGCCTTATTATTGGCTCCGGAATCAGGTGACGAACTTAGAACACAAATTAAAGAGGGCGCCAAAAAGCTAACTGATGAACTGAAATCTTCACTACAAAGCGGTATCAATACAGCTACAAGAGCAAAATCCCAAGCCAGCGAAATGGTGAGCGATGCAGCCAATTCCTTTACACAAAGGACTCAATAAAGGATAGAAATTATTTAAAAAGGGTTTGAGAAGTATTTCAAGCCCTTTTTAGGTTGGGAACTTCTATTATAAACTTGGTACCTTCTCCTAATACGGATTCTACCTGGATATTGCCTTTCATTGTTTCTACCACATCTTTTACAATATATAGTCCTAATCCTGATCCAACATTTGATTCGGAAGCTCTATAGAACATTTCGAATATCCGGGAAATATAATCTTCCGCTATACCGATGCCATTATCGGCAAACTCCAGCACCACCTTGTCCTTATTAATTAAAATATTGATGTTTAAATACGGATTTTGCTGACGGGGATTACTATACCGTATGGCATTTGAGATGATGTTATTAAAAATTATTTTTAACCTGAACAAATCAGAATAAAAGTCTTCTTTACCTTCAACATTTACTTTTAATGATAGGTTTTGAGAAGCTTCATTGTATTTCAGGTCGTCAAAAGTATCTGACACCAATTTATCGATTTCAATTTTTTCAACAAGGAGCTCTAACCTTGAGTTTCTCGAGTAATGAATGATCCCCTGAATAAAATTATCAAGCTTATTTATACTCTTTTCCATCAAATCAAAATAATGAATGTTCTTGTCCAGGTTATTCTCCATTTTGGCAATATTGATCAAACCTAAAATAGAAACCAGCGGAGCACGAAGGTCATGAGAGGCCCGGTAAACAAACTTGTCCAGTTCAGCATTGATCTTCGTCAGTTCTTCATTCTGATTTTGAAGTTTTTTCTCAATGCTTTTTCTGGCCGTAATATCATTGATGATCCCCACCAAAAGTTTCCCTCTTTGTGGGTCGTCGTACAAGGATTTCTTTATAATTAAAGTGCGTTTAAATCCTCTGAAATCAAATAATTCTTCTTCCATTATGTCATCCTCGCCCGTTTGTAACACTACTTCATCCCTTTCCCAGAAATTTTTAGCTTTATCTTCCGGGAAAAAGTCGAAATCCGATTTTCCCAAAAGACCTTGACGAGAATGACCCAGGTATTCGCAAAGCGCCTCATTTAATAAAATCCATTTGTGGTTCTGGTCCTTAACAAATACAGGTTCGGGAATCGTATTAATAATTTTATCAAGATAATTTTTAGAATTTAACAATTCCTGTTCTGCTCTTTTTCTTTGTGTGGTATCACGGGCTACCCACACTACCTTATCATCGGGCATGGGAGAGACGGTGGCAGAAAACCATACTTTCCTTCCATTGTAGTCTATACTGTATTCGGTTTGAATAACTTCATCAGAACCTGCCAGTGCTTGTTGAATATATTTATTGATATGTAAGGCTTCAATATCAGGAAGTACCTCAAAAATATTCTTGCCGATCAGGTCATTTCCAGGTGGATAATACAAGTCAGGTATATTGGAAGAAATTTTCAAAAACTCACCTGCTTTGTTAAATACGATAATTAGATCGGGCAAGGCATGGAAAAGTGCATTGAGCTCAGCTTCTGATCTTTTAATAAGTTCTTCCGATTTTCTTCTTTCTGTAATATCCCGGACAAACGTCTGATAAGTATTGTCATTCAGCTTCTTGGCGCTGATTTCTACAGGAAAAATACTTCCGTCTTTCCTTTTCATAAATCTTTCTGCCAATATGCTTTTGCCTTGATTCAATTCCTCAAGATTGAAAGCATAAACAGCGTCTTCCTCTTTAGAAATGACATCATAGACAGATAAACCCAGAAGTTCCTCCTGTGAATACCCTAGCATCTGACAACCTCGGTTATTGACAGATATATATTTTTCTTCTGAATTAGAAACCAAAATACCATCAGAGGCTTCTTCCATAAGCATTCTATACTTTCGCTCACTTTCCTTCAAAGCTTCCTCTGCTGCCTTTTGTTCTGTGATATCCCTAGAATTGATTACTATGGAATTAATATCAGGATCGTTGAGAAGGTTTTTGGCGGTGTTTTCAATCCACCTCCAAGAACCGTCCTTATGTTCGCTTAGATACACAACTTTAATAACTCTACCCGGATTAGATGCCAGCTCCAAATATTGTTGATGAACATATTCCTGGTAGTCAGGATGAACAAAACTTATTCCTTCAGGTTGGTCTAAGATTTCATGAACTTTATATCCTAATATCTTACTGGAAGAGGGGCTTGCATAGATAACTCTCATACCTGCATCCAGCAAAAAAATACCATCCTGGCTGTTCTCAATAAGTTGCCTGAAAAGCTTTTCATTTTTTTGGAGGGCAATTTCCGCATGTTTCCTTTCCGTAATATCCAAGACAACGATTACCAGTTTTACCACGCTCCCCAGGTTGTCTATTAAGGGCTTGCCAATCATGTAAATCCATTTGTCACCGTTAGAGGTCCTGATTTTCACCTCCTGTTTAAATCCCTTTCCGAATTGAGAGGCTTCCTGGATGATATAATTTACGTTGGCTCTGAATTCCGGATAAACCTTTTCCAAATAGAAATCTTCATTTACCTTGATGAAGAAGTCATGAACACCAAATATTTTATATACTTCTTCTGACCAATATATTTCTTCTTTTTTAAAATCGAATTCCCATCTTCCAAGTTTGGCAATCTGCTGAGCTTCTTTCAACTGTTCCTGGCTTTCAACAAGTTTCTGATTAAGCTCTATTGAATTTTCCAGGGTTTGTCTTATTTCTTCCTCGCTTGAGCGGAGCTCATGGTTTATTACCTGTGTTTCTTTTAATAACCTGTCTATCTCCTCCTGGGCAGATTTTCTTTCGGTAATATCTCTATTATTAAAAACTATCGCTTGAACAGAAGGGTCAGACAATAGATTGGTGCCCAATGATTCCATCCAAACCCAATGTCCTTCTTTATGCCTGATGCGCACTTCAAAAAGGATATTTTTTCCTGATGAGGCTTTTAATGTTTCAAAGATTTTCTTTGAATTACCTATATCTTCAGGGTGAAAAAGATCAAAAATATTTTTGCCGAAAATTTCACCTGAGTCATATCCTAAGATCTTTTCAACAGCAGGGCTTTCATAAGTAATTTCGCCTTTGTGGTCTGTGAGATGAACAAAATCAGAAGAGTTTTGAATAAGTGCTTTAAATAATTGCTCGCTTCGTTTTATGGATAATTCGGCGTTTTTCCTTTCAGAAATATCCATGGCAATTCCTACATACTTTAGTAGTTTGCCATTGTCATTGATTACGGGTTTTCCTTTTCCTACTACCCAAGCCACTGTTCCGTCTTTTTTGTTTACCCTTATATCAAATTCAAAATCCTTCTTGCTTATTATGGCCAGTTTGCCCTGCTCCATCAATTTCTCTCTATCCTCAGGGTGGATTATGGATAAAGGATCTTCCTTATTTAATAATCCGCTTTCTCCATCTTCACCGTAGAGTTCATACATTTCTTTGGACCAGATGAAAGTTCTTTTGCCTACAAGAAATTCCCATCGGGCAAGCTTTGCAATTTCCTGGGCCTCTTTTAACCGGGTTTCACTTTCAATCAATTTTTCATTTAATGCAACACTTGAATCTAACGTTTGCCTAAGTTCTACCTCTTTTAAATGATAATCTCCCTTAGTGAGCACTGAATTTTCTACCTGCTGAACTGTTTCCTTTAAAGAGTTTGAAGTTTCAAGAAGGTTACCAATTTCCTGAAAGCTCTTCTCAAAATCCCTGACCAGAGTTGATAATTGATCATAATCCTTTGCAACATCTTCCGGTTCAAGAGAGTTTTTAAATTTGTTAATTATCTCTGTAAAGGAATCGTATTGACCCTTAATAAGATCCAACTGTTTTTTCAGCTCCCAATCTGATTGGGAATTTTCTTTGCTCATCTCTTCAAAATGTATTTTAAATAAAAAAATAACTCTTCGTCAATCCCTTATTGCATTAAATAAAATTAAAAATAAAATAACATATCAAAGTCAGAAGAAGACATTGTCCTCATTAACTCTGTCGTTAATATATGAAAGCTTTCAGCAATAAAGCAAATAAAATGAGGCGGTTGTGTTTTATCCTATAGAAATCGAATAGCTTAAGCCTGGATATTGTAAAGAACTTCCCTTAAAATATCCAATCCTCCTTACCCGAATTACCTAATAAATCAAAAAATATTTTCCCTTAAAGAGATTCGTCAATTCTATCACCTATGATAGATTTTGATCTAAAATCGCACTTTTTAAGGGGTTTACCATGAAGAAGGATCATAAAATTAAAAGCCCCAAGTTGAAAAAAATGTTCAGAATTTTAACCTTTCTCCTTCAACAGGTCTAGACTATTAAAATCTTCTTTAACGTTTTTATAAAGAGATTCAAAAACATGAAATGCCTGCAGGTATTTTTGATGTTTTGCGGGATCAGGAAAATATTCTTCAATTACCTCGACTATATTGTGGATTTCGTCCAAACCCTCATAAACTCCCAATGCTTTGAAACCCAGGACTGCCGCCCCTAATGAAGAGCTTTCTGATGAATTGTTGATTACCACCTTTTTATTAAATACATCCGCGAGCAGTTGACACCACATTCCCGACTTTGACATTCCTCCACCTGCACTTATCACCTCAATATTTCCTGTCAATTCTTCAATGGTATTTCCTATAGAAAACAAAGCAAAGGCTAATCCTTCCAAAATAGCTTTTAAAAAATGATACTTGGTATGATTGATGTCAATTCCAAAAAAAACACCTTTTGCATTAGAATTCCAAATGGGTGCACGTTCTCCCAACAGGTAAGGTAAAAATATCAATCCATTCGAACCAGGAATAATTTCTGTCGCTTTTTCTTCCACCATCTTGAAGAAAGCATCGTCGTCGGAAAATTCAGATACGTTGCAAAAATTTTCTTTGAACCAATTCAGCACTATCGCGCCATTATTGATCGGTCCGCCAACAATGAATGTGTGTTCATCTAATAAGTATTTAAAGACCCTTTGCTTCAAGTCAGGTTTGGGAGAGTTACACGCAATCCTTATTGCACCGCTTGTTCCCATTGTAACAGCAGCTTGTCCTCGGCTGATGGAGTTTGCTCCCAGGTTGGCTAAACAACCATCACTAGCACCAATAATAAAAGGTGCGGAATCTTTAAGGTTCAATTCCTGTCGTATTGTTGGGTCAAGGTTCTCTAATGAATATGTTACTGCGACCGGTCTGGACAGTTTCTCTTCTGTGATCTCTAAATAATCCAAAGCGGCTTTGTTCCACTTTAGGTCATAGATGTCGAATAAACCTGTTGCAGAGGCAATAGAATGGTCTATTACATATTCTCCAAAAAACTTATAAAAAACATATTCTTTAATAGAAATAAACTTATAAGCTTTATCAAATACGTCTCTTCGTGAGTTCTTAAACCAGGCAATTTTGCATAACGGCGACATTGGGTGAATTGGAGTGCCTGTTCTATGATAAATCTCCATTCCCAGGGAAGATGCATTCAATTTATCTGCCTCAGATCTACTTCTGTTGTCTCCCCAAATTATTGAGTTAGTGATGGGATTACCTTGATCATCAACTATAATGAGACTGTGCATGGCACTGCTAAAACATATACCGAGAAGTCCGGGGCCTGTTTCATCCATCACAGTTTTCAGACTTTCCTTTATGGCCCTGAATATTTCTTCAGGATCCTGCTCCAGATGATCAGTCTGGTCACTTATAATCGTATAGGCAATATTAGCTTTTGCAAGAATATCGCCACTTTCACTAAATGCAAGTGTTTTTGTACTTGTTGTCCCAATGTCTACAGTGATGAGAAAATTCATATTGTCTACCTCTTGCTTTGAAGTTTAAAAAATAGCACGCCAATAGTACCGGAAATAAAGGAAGCGACTAGTATACCATATTTTGCCTGTGTTATCATTACTTTATCCTGAAATGCAAGTTCGGCGATAAACATAGACATTGTAAACCCGACACCCGCTAAAAGTGCAATACCCCGTACACTATTCCAGGATACTTCATCGGAAAGAGCAGCTAATTTCATTTTTACTGTGAGAAAGGTAAAAGTAAAAACTCCAATAAATTTGCCTATGACCAATCCTGCAATAATTCCGAGACTTATAGGATTTAATAGTTGACTAAAAAAATCTTTACCTATTGCGACACCGGAATTTGCAAGTGCAAACAAAGGCATGATCACGAAAGCTACAAAAGTAATTAATGAATGTTCCATCTTTTGCAGAGGTGTTTCTGCATCGCTGCTTACTCTCTTAATATCTTCAATAATCAAGTGTTGATGTTCAGTTAACAAAGAACCATCTCTAGGAATTTCTTTTTCAAAGGTTGCAGTTAACTTTTTAATTTTCCCAAGATATTCCTTTTCGTCTATTCTGGTTCTTGCAGGAATCGTGAAGGCCACTAAAACTCCCGCTATGGTAGCATGAACACCCGAAAGCAGGAAAGCAAGCCAGATTCCCAAAAACCCAACAATAACGTAAAAAAGGGTGCTTCTTATTCCTGCAATATTTCCCATGATCAATACCAGAAGAAAAAGGATACCAATGCCGAGATTTATCAGAGAAATATCAGAACTATAAAAAAAAGCAATAACCAAAACCGCCCCCAAGTCATCGACCACAGCCAAAGCTGTTAAAAAAACCTTCACGGCAGTGGGAATACCTTTCCCAGCAAGTGTCAACAATCCGATAGCAAAGGCAATGTCGGTTGCCATTGGAATTCCCCACCCACCGGAAGATGGTTGATTGTAATTAAATAAGAAATAAATAAAAGCCGGTACTACCATCCCACCGAAGGCTGCAATACAAGGCAAAGCTGCTTTATTAAAAGTAGAAAGCTCGCCTGCCATCAGCTCTCTCTTTAATTCCAGCCCGATTACAAAAAAAAATATGGCCATTAATCCATCATTGATCCAATGGTGCAGGTCTTGTGAAAGAACATAATTATTAAAAGAAATCGTGAACTTGGTTTCCCATAAGGAATGATAGGAATGGGCCCAGGGTGAATTTGCCCAAATAAGAGCAATTAACACACTTGAGAATAAGACAATTCCTGAGCCATATTCTTCCTTAATGAGTTTATGAAAAGGATGAATTATAGTGGATAGTGTAGATTTAACCATAAGGTGATAAGTGAATTCTGAATTCGAGATTCAGCAGCTATTTTTTACCCAATATTAGCCAAAAGGTTGAAACCGTCGGAGAAGAAATCTTAATTTATCCGGACTTTAATTCCAACAGCAGAATAAAAAAATCAGCTTTTCACTTCTTCTTTTTTGGGAAAAATCAAAGAAAGTATTATGCTAAGCGCTAATATACTAACGATAACAATCAAAGAATGAGTGATTTTAAAACCAATTTGCTCCAGATAGGAATGTGAAACCATTTTTATCCCTATAAAAACTAATAATACCGACAATCCGATCTTCAAATAATGGAAAAGATGCATGATGTTAGATAAAAAGAAGAACATGGACCTTAAGCCAAGAATGGCAAAAATATTGGAGAAAAAGACAACAAAAGGATCCTTTGTCACTGAAAAAACTGCGGGTACCGAATCTACTGCAAATATCAAATCGGTAAACTCAATCATCAGTAAAACCAAAAACAAAGGAGTTAGCGACCATTTGTTATCTACTTTTACAAAAAATTTATCGTAAACGTATTTCGGATAAACGGGAAAGTATTTGGAAATAAGTTTAATAAGCGGATGTTTACTGGTTTCAATCTTCTCCTCTTGGTTACGGGTAAGGAACATTTTTATTCCAGTGTAGATTAGAAATCCTCCGAAAATGTAAATGATCCAATCATACTTATTCATTAATGCTGCGCCAGCGAAAATGAAAATAAACCGCATGACGATGGCGCCGAGAATTCCCCAAAATAGTACCTTCTTGTAATACTTCTCTTTGACACCAAAAGTTGAAAAGATCAAAATGATCACAAAAATATTATCAACAGACAAGGCATATTCAATCACATAACCGGTGATGAATTCCAGGGACATATTGTCTCTGTAACTTTGAAGGCTGTCCTCATAGCTCCCGGGATGAAGCTTGACATGTGGTGCATATTTATTCCTTAGTTCTACAAGTTCCTGGTAATTATTTATCCCATGGATAAGGTCGCCGTGTGTATCCAGAATCATATAAAAAACCAGGGTAAACATTATCCAGACCGCACTCCATCCTGCTGCCTCCTTAAATGAAATAATGTGGTCCTTTTTGCTGAATACACCCAGATCCAGCATAAGCATTCCTAAAATAAATATAATGAATAAGGAGAAAAAGATAATTTCGTTGTGCCCCATTTAATGATCTAGATTCGGGTATTTAATGTTTTTTTAAAAACCCGCGTAAATTAGCATATTTATTTTTTGAAATTGAAGAAAATTATTTTTTTTCGAACTGGTATTGGAAAATAACCAAGAATATATTTCTTATAAACTGGTGTATTTCTGGGCCTTAATTATACAAAATATTTTCTCAAAACATCGTCATGCGTGATATTTTTTATTTTAATATCACTTTCCTTTATTCTTTCCAGGAGTGGCTGAAGGTCTTTCTTATTTGTAAGTTCAATTCCCACTAAAGCGGGGCCAAACTCCTGGTTTGTTTTCTTTAAATATTCAAATCTTATTATATCATCATTTGGTCCCAGTACCTTTTGCAAAAACCTTAAGAGTTCTCCGGGTTTCTGTGCAAATTCCACTAAAAAATAATGCTTTAGCCCTTCATACATCAAGCTTCTTTCCATTACTTCAGGATATCTGCTTATGTCATTATTACCTCCGCTTATGATACAAACTACATTCTTTCCTTTTATAAATTCCGCACACTGATCCAACGCAGCTATAGCCATCGCACCTGCAGGCTCTGTAATTATTCCTTCATTTTGATACAATTCGATCATTGTGGTGCAGACTTTACCTTCATGTGTTGCAATCATCTTATCCACAAACTCTTTCACAAATTCATAAGTAATATCACCTGCTTTTTTTACCGCCGCACCATCCAGGAAGCTGTCAATGGTATTTAATATTTTAGGATAACCTGCTTTCAGGGCCTCAATCATTTTAGGCGCACCCATCGGGTCTACACCTATTATTTGTATATCCTTATTTTTCTGTTTTAAATAAGCCCCGACACCTGAAATTAATCCACCTCCACCTACCGGGACAATTACTACATCTACATCCTTAAGGTCATTATAAATTTCATACCCTACTGTCCCCTGACCTGCAATTGTGGCAAGGTTGTCAAAGGCGTGCACAAAAGTCATGTTGTGTTCTGTACAAAACTTAAAAGCTACATGAGCGGCTTCATCATAAGTATTTCCAACAAGTTCTATGGTTACCCACTCTCCTCCAAAATTTTTAACCCTTGATATTTTCTGTTTTGGAGTTACCTGAGGCATAAATACGTGTCCTTTGATCTTCATCAGGCTACACCCGTAGGCAAAACCTTGTGCATGATTACCGGCGCTGGCGCAAACTACCCCTTTTGATCTTTGGGGAGCATCTAAAGAAAAGATACTATTGTATGCTCCCCTTATTTTATAAGATCGGACGGTTTGCTGATCTTCCCTTTTAAAATAGATATTGGACTTAAATTTTTCGGAGAGTCTTTGATTAAACTGAAGTTGAGTATGGTTAACAATTGTTTTCAGATTGTGATAAGCCTTCTCAATTTCCAAATGAAAGTTTTCTGTCATTAGATTAAAATAATGATAACATAAGAAAAGAAACTACGGAGTCAAATTTAATTAAAAAATAACCTTCCATTGCTTTGGACAACGTTAATTCTATCCGTTTTGAATAACATTAGTTTTAGGAATACAATCAACAGCAATATTTTCCCTAATTGGGAATTTAATCTATTTATGGATTACATTTCAAAACAGAAGTGAACTATCCATTTAACAAAAACAGCTTAAAATGAGTTAAAAACGGGATTTTCAATTAATAAGAGAACATTTGGGGATCTGGAATGGATATTGGAATTTATTTAATCGATCAATAAAATTTAAAAGATATGGAAACTTTAAACTTGCTGACAATAATCTCGAAATTGATAAGATTAAATAAAGTGGTAAAGGAAGTTAAAATGAATTCCGAAGACAATACTCCAGCGGCATCCATAGTTCAGGAGTATCTGAACCATTTAAAGCATCCGACGAATACAAATGCCATTCCCGTGTCGCGTCAGCTTGCACTTGAACAGGTCCGATTTTTAAATTAATATTTAATACACTTACCGGTAAGAGGTTGTCCAAAAGTCTTCCTAAGATGCTGAAATAAATTCAGCAAAGTTTTTTGGACAGCCTCTTTTATTTTAAGTATTAATAACCTCTCCACCATTCGGATGAAGGGTTTGCCCAGTGATATAAGAGGCATCGTCCGAAGCCAAAAAGACAAAACAAGGCGCTACCTCTGAAGGTTGGCCTGCTCTTCCCAAAGGAACATTTGTACCAAAAGATGCCACTTTTTCTTTATCAAAAGTTGAAGGAATTAACGGAGTCCAGATTGGACCGGGAGAAACGCCATTTACCCGAATACCTTTCTTTGCTAAGTTTATTGAAAGAGAGCGTGTAAACGAAGTAATTGCTCCCTTGGTAGAGGAATAATCAAGCAACTGGGCGCTTCCCCTGAACGAGGTAACAGAGGTTGTATTTATAATGGAATCCCCCTGCTGAAGATATTTCACTGCTGCCCTTGCCACCCTGAAATAGGCAAAAATGTTTGTTTCAAAAGTTGATTCTAATTGGTCGTCTGAAACTTCTTCCAGAGTCTCTTTAGGACGCTGTTCGGCCGCATTATTTACCAGGATATTTAATTTTCCAAATCGCTCTACTGTTTTTTCCACTACTTCGGTGCAAAACGCTGCGTTTCTCAAATCCCCTGAAAGTAGCAGGCAATCTTGTCCTGCATCCTCTACCATCGCTTTGGTATCGAAAGCATCCTTTTCTTCCTCTGGCGTATATACTATTGCTACAGAAGCGCCTTCTTTCGAAAAATGTAAAGCCACCGATCTTCCAATGCCGCTATCTCCTCCTGTTATAAGCGCCACTTTGCCTTGTAATTTGCCGGCTGCTTTATAATTTTTTTTAATTACCTCAGGCTCAGGATTCATTAGGTGCTGCTTCCCGGGCTGCTCTTCCTGATGTTGTTTAGGAAAGTTCTCTTTATCACTCATATTTTTATCTGATCTTCCTAAAAGTCAAATTTTTCGTGGTCACCGGGCTGATACTCACTTCCGGTTACCATAGCCTTTACCATCCCAAAAAGCTGAACCATTTTATTGGAGGATGCCTCCCAATATTCAGCTTGTTTAATGTTTACACTGACTAAGGCAATTTCCGGGTCTTCAATTCCTTGAGGAAACCAAGCCCTGAAAAGTGGATTCCATAATGCCTCCATTTTTGTCTTATCAAAAGAAATGATGGCTTCGCCACTTACTGAAACATATACATTTCCTCCCGGATCGGCGTAACTAAGGTTCACAGATCGATAATGATTAATCTCATCCACTTTTCCTGTAGACTCTTTTGTAAAAAACCATAATGTCCCGTTTGGCTCTGATTTTACCGTAGCCATCGGACGACTCCTTAAGGTTCCGTCCGGTTCTGCTGTCGTAAGCATACAAAATCTCACATCCTTGATCTTATTATAAAGGGTTTCTAAAGCCTCTTGTCTGTGTGTTATCGTTTCCATGGCATATCATTTATACTTTTTCTATACGACAGGAAATATGATGAGTTATTAAGTAATGAGGAATTTAGAATGACAGATGACGAATCAGTGTCTTCTAATGAAGCATTCTAAAGTCCTTACAATTGAGCCTAAGAGGTTTAAAAAAGTGTCTGCCAAATTGCCGAATATTAAATGGAAGCTTTGAACGTAGACTTCATTTAATATTTAACATTCAAAATTTACCTTTTACCTAGTCCCTGAAAAGAACCTGCTTTCTGTGGGAATCCAGCTTTAAGAAAATAAATAATAAGATGGTAAATGACCATAAGGAAGAACCTCCATAACTAAAAAACGGCAGGGGTATACCTATTACAGGAAATAATCCTATAGTCATTCCGATATTAATGAGGAAGTGAAAAAACATTATGGAAACAACACAATACCCATAAATCCTCGCAAATCTTGACTTTTGCCTTTCAGCGAGAAATACTATCCGGGCAAATAAACCTAAAAAGAGTAGAATCAATAAAAAAGTACCGATAAAACCATGTTCTTCTCCGATGGTACAAAAGATAAAGTCGGTACTCTGCTCAGGAACGAAGTCAAATTTGGTTTGCGTTCCCTCTAGAAAGCCTTTTCCCAATAACCCTCCTGAACCTATGGCTATTTTAGACTGCGTAACGTTCCAACCAGTGCCCAATGGATCAATATCCGGATCTACAAGAACTTTGATACGGTTCCTTTGGTGCTCCTGAAATACATTATTTATCAGAAAATTAACGGTAAGTACAAATCCTATAAACAGGGCAAACGTAACAGAAATGGCTATAATTCTCTTCGCATTTTTCTTCCCTATGAAAATTAAAATAGCGGCCAATACTATTAAACACAAGGATAAATAAAGCGGATCAACCAACAGGGTCATAATAAAAAGGAAAATAGCAACAATACCTAACAGCGGAATCATCGGATTTAATCCTTCTCTATACAGCATGATAATAAAAGCACTGAATACCAATGTGGATCCTGTATCATTTTGCAAAAGAATTAATGCAGCAGGAAATAAAATTATGGCTCCTGAAAGCCCTAACGTTTTTAAATTGTCTAACTTATTGGTTGTGCTGCTTAGGAATTTAGCCAAAGCCAAAGAAGTGGCAAACTTGGCAAACTCAGAAGGCTGGAAACGGAATGCGCCAATTTCAAACCAGGAATGTGCTCCTTTTACATCACGGGCAAAAAGTAATACTAATATAAGTAATCCTATTACTGCCACATAGATAATGTAGGCAAATGCATCATAGAACTTATAATCGATCAAAAGAATTACGAAACCAATAA
>Ga0196965_1000732_pt1 | contig 16011 bp, 10 predicted proteins | sample S1_20metaG_FD_148668 | JGI IMG/M metagenome (GOLD analysis project Ga0196965, IMG submission 148668) | Soil microbial communities from Anza Borrego desert, Southern California, United States - S1_20 | ecosystem: Environmental > Terrestrial > Soil > Desert | place: USA: California | collected... | reverse complement strand
CCGACGCCCTCGCCGCCGCCACCGCGGCCCCGCTCGCGCCCCCGCCCCAGCCCGAGCCGATGGTGCTGCGCGAGGTCGCCGCGACCGAGGCCTTCCGGATCAACGCCTCCATCCCCTTCTCGGACGAAGCCAATCCCCGTGCCCCCTCGACCGTCTTCCGCGCCGGCAGCCCGGGCGACCAGTTCCGCTCGCTCCAGTGCCTCGCCGAAGCGATTTATTACGAGGCGCGCTCGGAGAGCGAGGACGGCCAGCGCGCCGTCGCCCAGGTCGTTCTCAACCGGGTCCGCCACCCGGCCTGGCCGGGCAGCGTCTGCGGGGTCGTCTATCAGGGTCCGCTTCGCGCCGGCGGCGGCTGCCAGTTCACCTTCACCTGCGACGGCTCGCTGCTCCGGATGCCCTACGGCGTCGACTGGGCCCGGGCCCGGCGTCTCGCCGCGGAGGCGCTGGCGGGCTATGTCTACGCGCCGGTGGGGCTCGCCACCAACTACCACACCCATCAGGTCCTCCCCGACTGGGCGTTCCGGCTCCCCAAGGCCACGGTGATCGGCAACCACATCTTCTACCGGATGCCGGGCGCCTGGGGCCAGGCCTCCGCCTTCAGCCAGGCCTATCGCGGCCGCGAGCCTTGGCCGGCGACGGTGATCGCGGCGCGGCTCCCGATCAACCTCGGACGGAGCGCCCGCGCGACGCTCGCGGCGCCGGTCAACCTGGCGAGCTTCGCTCTGCCCGCCACCTCGGCCTACCCGGCCCGCCCGACCCTCGCCACCGAGGCCCCGCCGCCGCCGGTCAACGACCGCCTGCCGCAATCGACCGTCAAGCCCGAGTTCCAGAATAGCGGCCGCTACCTGGACGATATCCCCGCCGCTTCCTCCGTGCGCTGAGCCGCGGCATTGCGGGGAGCGAAGCGGCGAGGCGATCCAAGAGGGATCATCACCGCCGCGCCGCCGCCGAACGCTCCCTGATCGCCCGGAACTCCGATCCCTGGCTCCACTGCGGCCAGTCGCGGCCGAAGGCGAGATCGCGGCCGATGTCGTAGAACAGCGCCACGTCCTGCGCGGCGCCGCCGAGATCGAGGTCGGGCCGCCATTCGTCGCAGGTCTGGTGGTAGCAATTGGCGGTGAACTCGGTCACCCAGCGGTCGCCCGCCTCGCGGCCGCCCTTAACCAGGTCTACGCCGCCTCCCAAGGCCATCAGCAGCAGCACCGGCACGCCCCGCCTGGCGAAGGTGAAATGGTCGGCCCTGTAGAAGAGCCCGCGCTCCGGCCGGGCGTCGGGCGTGATCGCCCGGCCCTGCCGCGCGGCCGCGGCGGCGAGCCTCTCCTCCAGGTCGCTCTGCCCCTTGCCGATCAGGACGACGTCGCGCGCGAGGCCGTTGGGCTGCAGGGTGTCGAGCGTCAGGTTGGCCACCGCCCGGTCCATCGGGAAGAGCGGGTTGGCCGCATAATGCTCGGCCCCGAGCAGCCCCCGTTCCTCCGCCGTCCAGGCCGCGAACACCAGGGTGCGCTCCGGCCGCGGCCCGGCCTTGAAGGCGCGGGCGAGCTCGACGATGCCGGCGATTCCCGACGCGCTGTCGAGCGCGCCCGGCCGCACCGTCTTGCCGCGCGCGTCGGGAGCGCCGACTCCATAGGCGTCCCAGTGACTGGCGAACCAGATCGTCTCGTCGGGCCGTTCCGACCCGCTGATCTTGCCCAGCACGTTGTGGCTCTCGACCCGGTTCGCCGTCACCGCGAAATCGGCCGAAAAGCGGGCGCCGAGATCCACCGGCCGGAAGCCGGCGGTCCGCGTCTGCCGTTTCACCGTCTCGAAATCGAGACCGGCGCGGCGGAACAGATCCTCGGTCACCCGGCGCTGGATCCAGCCCTGGAGCAGCACCGGCTGCTGAGCGCCCGGCTTCAGGACGATGTTGTAATTTTCGCCCGCCGGCGCCTGCACCGTGTTCCAGCCGTAACCCGCGCCGGCCGTCTCGTGAACGACCAGGGCGGCGATCGCCCCGCGCCGCGCCGCCTCCTCGAACTTGTAGGTCCAGCGGCCATAATAGGTCATCGCCTGGCCGCCGAACCGCCCCGCCGCCGGGTCGCCGGGCGCGGCCTCGAAATCGGGGTCGTTGACCAGGAAGATCGCGACCTTGCCGTTGAGATCGACGCCCTTGAAATCGTCCCACGGCCGCTCCGGCGCCGAGACTCCGTAGCCGACGAACACCATCGGCGCGCCCTCGATCCGCGCGCGCTCGGTCTCCCGCACCGTCGAGAGGTAGAGATCCTCCGGCACGCCGAGCCGGATCGTCTGCCCCTTCATCGCCACCGCCGCCGACCCGTTCTGGTCGAGCTGGGTGCGGATCAGCGGCACCTTCTGCATCCAGCCGCCATTCTCTCCCGCCGGCTCGAGCCCCGCGAGCCGGAACTGCTCGGCGATGTAGGCGATCGTCTTCGCCTCCCCCGCCGTCCCCGGCGCCCGCCCCTGATATTCGTCGGAGGCAAGGGTGCGGATCATGTTCGACATCCGCAAGGGATCGATGCGGACGGCGGAAGACGACTGCTCGCGCGGCGCCGAGGCGCAGGCGGCGAGCAGGAGCAGGGCGAAGAGGGCTGACAATCTCATGCGGAGGCTCCCGGGGCTGTGCCTCAAACCCCCTTCATGGCCTACTTGTTTCAGAATCCAGGACCGAGCCGCCTCTGACCCCCCTCCCTCGCAGGGAGGGGAGTTAGCGCCTTCGCCGCTTCGCTCCTCGCAATCAGGGGCGTCCTAGCGCGTGCCCTTCCCCGGAGCGGTGGCCGAGGCTTCCCGCTTCTTCCGGAGCGCCTCGGCGTCGAGCACGCCGCTGCGAATATCGGTTGGCTCGCCGAGCTTGAACGGCTCCTCGACCCGCACCAGCAACTTCTCCGGCGCCCCTTCCACATCGGCGAAGCTCAGGATGCCGCCGCTGAAGAGGAGACCGCTCGTCTGGCCCTTGAGGCGCAACACCGTCTCGTCGCGGGTCGAGACGACGCTTTCGCCGAACACGGTCTCGCGCGTCAGAGTCACCGTCACCGGGGTGATTTGCTTGATCCGGAATCGATAGGAGAGCGGCCTTCCGAAATCGCCCGCCTTGATCGCGACCGGCACCTCGCCCTCGTTGGTGGTCGTGTTCGCCGAATAGCTGAAGCTCTTCACCTCGAAGGCGGGGGTCTGGCCCTTGAGCAAGGTGTAGCGGTCGCCATCCTGGTTCGGGAGGCAGGTCGCCGTCCATTTCGTCTCCTCCTCCACCGGCACGCACCAGGTGAGATGGACGTCGTCCGGATCGGCGATTCCGGGATTTCCGAAGCCGCCTCCGACCGGGACCCCATATTGGGTCGTCACCCGGCGCGTCGACATCGGCACTCCGTAGAGCACGGTTCCGGCCGGCAGCGAGCGGCTGCTCAACAGGGTCCGGATCTTCGTCTCCCGGGTCAGCACGCCCATATAGCCATGTTGAAGGCCGGCGGTGAGAACGACGTCGCCGACGCCCCTCGGCCCCTCCTCCGCCTTGATCTGGCCGGCGGTCATCACCACCGGCTTGTCGAACTTCTGCCCGAGGGCGAGCGCGCGCTGCTGCTGGGTCATGGTATCCGAGAGAAGCAGCACCTGCCCCCGATCGAGGCGGTACAGGCGTTGCGGCTCGCGCAGGCCGAGCAGCTTGACCGGCGCCCCCCCGTCCTTCGGTCCCACCTGGATGACGAGCTCGCCGAGCCGCGCTACCGCGGCGCCCTTCGGAAGCTTGCCCGGGTGCAGCGGCTCGTCTTCCCTCACCTTCTCGGCCACGGCGCACGCGGAGGAGCTAAGGCGGTAAAGATGCAGTTCCGAGCGAAGCTGCTCCGCCTTCGCACCGGACATTGTCGAGAGGTCGAGGGGCGCAAGGGTGAGCTTGTAGCGCGGCCTGTCGTGATCCCGCGCGCAATTGGTGAAAGCGACCTTCATTTCTTCCGGCTCGGCGCTGCGATAGGGCACCGGCGCCGGGAGCGGCAGGGTCGCTCCCAGTATGGAAAGCTGCTCGGGCTTGTCGCCGGTTTCGGCGAGGCCGTAGGCCCTGCCCTCGAACCTGCCGTCGGCATCCGAGTCGACCAGGCAGAATATCCTCTTGCCCGCGGCCGGGATCGCGGCGCCGGCCGTGCAGAAAATGCGCGCCTTCCTGCGGGGCAGGTCGGCGAGAGTCTCATATTGGACGGGATCGTCCGCGATGGCGCGCACGAGGGAGAGCGGCTTGCCCGCGCCCTGGCCGACGTCGGCATCGACCGTCGCCGCCTCGACCGGCTTCAGCGTGAGCCGGGCGATGACGTTGCCTGCGGGCCTCTCGCCCGACGCCCAGATCGGGTCGCTCGCCTGCGACGTGTCGAGCGGCAGCGCCACCAGCGGCACGAAAGCGGCACGGAGGTCGTGAATGGCGGCCTTGGCTTCGCCGGTTTCCGGAGCCGGCGCCTGGCTGGTCGCCGCAGTGCCGTATCCGAGCGCCGCCAGCACCGGCGCGAGCATGATCCGCTTCATCGAAACCCCCTGAGACACGCTCCCCCCAACGGAGCGCCGGCATCGATGCTAGATTATTTTTCCAGCAGCGCCAACCGCTTACTTGGCTGCCCTGGGCGGACAGCGGTTCCACCCGGGGCCCCGGACGAACTGCCCCGGAGTCGCCCCCGTATGCTCGCCGTCCCTGAGCACGGCGACGCCGTTGACGAAGACGTGGCGCATTCCGGTGGCATATTGCTGCGGCCTGGCGAAGGTGGCGTTGTCGCGGATCGTCGCCGGGTCGAAGATGGCGAGGTCGGCGAAATGGCCCGGCTTCAGCGCGCCGCGATCCCTGAGGCCGAGATTGCCCGCCGGATAGGAGGTCATCCGCCGGATCGCGTCCTGGAGCGTCACCACCTTCTCGTCGCGCGCGAACTTGCCCAGCACGCGCGCGAAATTGCCGTAGGCTCGGGGGTGGGTGGAGGATTTCAGGAACACGCCCTCGGGCGCCTGCGCGGAGGCGTCGGAGCCGAAGCTCATCCACGGCAGCGCCACCTCGCGGCGGATATTGTCCTCGTTCATCGAGAAATAGGCGACCTGGATCCGGCTGTTGTCCTCGACGATGAGGTCGGCGGCGGTCTCCTCGGCGGTCTTGCCGCGCTCCCGCGCGACCTCCTCCAGGGTCTTGCCGGTGAGCGGCTTGAGCGCCGGATTCTTTAAGCCGAGCAGGAGCACCTTCGACGGCTCCTTGACCACCAGCGCGCTGTCCTCCGATTCGCCGCTGCGCATCTCGGCGAGCACCCGGGCGCGCTGCGCCGGGTCCTTCAGCCGGCGCACCCAGGCCTCGATCCCGCCCTCCTGGACCCAGAGCGGCATCGAAGCGTCGAGCCCGGTCGAACTGGCGGCATAGGTGTACATGTCGGCGGTGATTCGGAGGCCCCGCGCCCGCGCCGCCTCGACGCGGGCGATGGCGTCGTCGATCTTGCCCCAGTTCGGCCTTCCCGATTGCTTGAAATGATAGATTTCGGCGGGCGCGCCCGATTGCGCCGAGATCGCCACCAGCTCGTCGATCGCCTCGAGCAGCTTCGGGCCTTCGTCCCTTATGTGGCTGATATACATGCCGCCGCATTTGCCGGCCTCGGTCGCCAGGGCGACCAGCTCGGGCGTTTCGGCGAAGAAGGCGGGCGCGTAGATGAGCGAGGAGCCGACGCCCATCGCTCCCTCGTTCATGGCCTCGCGGACCAGGGCGCGCATCCGGTCGAGCTGCGCCGGGGTCGGATCGACGTCGCCCTCGCCGAGCTCGTGGACCCGGACCGTCGTCGCTCCGACGAAGCTGGCGACGTTGGTCGAGACTCCCTTCTTCTCCAACCCGGAGAGGTAGCCGCCCAGCGTGGTCCAGTCGATGATATAGCGGATGTCGCCCTGCCGCTGGGTCTCGTTCAGGATCATCTGGCGGGAGAGCGGCCCCATCGACTCGCCCTCGCCCATCACCTCGAGGGTGACGCCCTGGCGGATGTCGCTCTGCGCCTTCGGGTCGGCGATCAGGGACTCGGTCGCCCAGCTCAGCATGTTGATGAAGCCCGGCGCGACGGCGAGGCCGGTGGCGTCGATCTCCCGGCGGGCGCTGCCGTCGAGCCGCGGCCCGACATGGGCGATACGGTCGCCGCGCAGGCCCACATCGCCTTTGTAGGGAGCGCCGCCGCTGCCGTCGTAGATGGTGCCGCCGCGGATGACGGTGTCGTAGGATGGCGCTCCCGGCGCCGTCGCGCAGGCGGCGAGGAGCAGGGCGAGCGCCGGAACCAGTCTTCTCATTTGCATTTCCTCCAGCCCGGGCCGCGGACGAACCTTCCCGGCTTCGCGCCGGTATGCTCGCCGTCGCGGAGCACCTGGACTCCGTTGACGAAGACGTGGCGCATGCCGACGGCATAACGATGCGGCTTCTCGTAAGTGGCGCGGTCGGCGATCCTAGCGGGGTCGAAGAGGGCGAGATCGGCATGGAAGCCGCGCTTGAGCCGCCCGCGGTCGGCGATGCGCAGATTGTCGGCCGGAAGCGAGGTCAGCCTCCGCACCGCCTCGGCCAGGCTCAGCGCCTTTTCCTCGCGCACGTAGCGGCCCAGCAGCCGCGCGAAATTGCCGTAGGCGCGCGGGTGGACCGCCTTGTCGGTGAAGGGCGGCTCGGTCGCGATCGCCGCCGCGTCGGAGCCGAAGCTGACCCAGGGCCGCGCCAGCACCTTGCGGATATTGTCCTCGGACATGGAGTGGAAGACGGTGCCGATCGGGCTGCCGTCCTCGACGATCAGGTCGACCGCGGTCTCCTGCGCGCTCCTGCCGCGCAGCGCCGCGATCTCGGGGATGCGCTTGCCGGCATAATGGCGCAGCGCCGGGTTGGCGAAGCCGACCGGCTGCACCGTCGTCCAGTCGCGCGTTCCGCCCTGCATCTCGCCCACGACCCGCGCGCGCACCGCCGGATCCTTGAGCCGTTCCAGCATGGCCGTGGGCCCGCCCTCGCGGACCCAGAAGGGAAGCGTCGAATCGAGTCCGGTGCCGGAGGCGGCGTAGAGATACATGTCGGCGGTGACCGGCACGCCCGCCGCCCGAGCCGCCTCGATCCGGGCCAGCGCCGGATCCATCAGCGGCCAGTTGGAGCGCCCCGCCGCCTTGAGGTGGTAGATTTCGGCGCGGGCGCCGGAGCGGCGGCTGATCTCGACCAGCTCGTCTATCGCCTCGAGCAGCCGGCCGCCCTCGCTCCGCATATGGCTGATATACATTCCGCCGCAGCGCCCGGCCTCGCTGGCCAGAGCGACCAGCTCGTCGGTCTCGGCATAGACGGCGGGGACGTAGATGAGCGAGGAGCCCACCCCCATCGCGCCCTCGTCCATCGCCTGGCGCACCAGCAGGCGCATCCGCTCCAGCTGCTCGGGCGTGGGGTCGACGTCGTTGCGGCCGAGCTCATGGACCCGGACCGTCGACGCGCCGACCATCGAGGCCACGTTGACGCTGACTCCGCGCTTTTCGAGAAAGGCGAGGAATTCGCCGAGCGTCGTCCAGGCGATCGGGTAGCGCTCGCCCGTCTGCTCGGCCATAGCCTCCGCTTTCTGCACCGGGCTGAGCGGCCCCATCGACCAGCCCTCGCCCATCACTTCGAGGGTCACGCCCTGGCGGACGTCGCTCTGCGCGCGGCCGTCGCGGATCAGCGGCTCGGCGGCCCAGCTCAGCATGTTGATGAAGCCCGGAGCGACGGCGAGGCCGCGCGCGTCCACTTCGGTCCGTCCCCGCCCCGGGATTCGGGCGGCGACGGCGGCGATGCGATCGCCCCTGATGGCGACGTCGCCCGCATAAGGGGCGCCGCCGCCGCCGTCGTAGATCGTGCCGCCGCGGATGACGATGTCGTAGGCGGGCGCGGTTCGCGCCGACGCGCAGCTGGAAAGGATCAACGCGAAAGCGGCAAGGACGCGGGGATGCATTTCCCATCCTTATCCTCCCCATCGCCAGATGGGGAGGGGGACCACAGGAAGTGTGGTGGAGGGGTAATTGGCGCCGGACCAGGAGGTCCCCGGCAGATCCTCCCGCCTCGGGGCACCTGCCCCTCCACCATGCTTCCCATGGTCCCCCTCCCCGCGCTTCGGCGCGGGGAGGATGAGAGTCAGTCGTGCCGGCCCCGCCGCATCTCCGCCGCCGCCTCGCGCATCTCGCGGGCGCCGTCGATCATGTCGTCGGCGCCGTCCGCCATCTCGTCGGCGGCTTCGAGCAGCTGCTCGTGGGTGACGTGCTCGCCGCGGGCGGCGTTGCGGCGGATCTGCTCCTCGCGATAGGCCCTGCTGCTCTTGAGCCTGGCCGCCTCGGCGCGCATCCGCCGGGCGCCGTCTTCCATGCCCCTGGCGCCGGCCTCCATTCCGGTCGCTCCGCGGGCGACTCCCGCCATCGCCGCGGCGACCGCGCGTTCGACCGACGGGCCGATCCGGGCCGTGGCGACCTCGATCGACCGGGTCGCCTCGGCGACCGCCGCCGCGACATCGGCCGCGATGGCGTCATGATCGACATAGGGCCGGCCCGGATTGGCGGCGCCGCGCGCGCGCATCGCCAGGGCGAGGGCGGGCGGGCGCGGCGGCAAGGGCGGCCGGGCGGCGAGCGCGGCGAGCGGCGCGAGCGGAGCCGGCGCCGCGGCCGGCGCGGCGAGCGGCCGCGGCGCGGCAACGCCGCGCACCGGCGCCGCGAGCGGAGCCGGCGGCGAATGCGGAACGGCCGGCACGGCCCGGGAGAGCGGCGCAAGCGGTGCGGGGGCCGCGGCCGGAGCCAGCGGCGCCGGCGGGGCCTCGGGCGCCTCCGGGACGAACTCGATCGCGGCGACGGGCGCGGCGAAGGCGGCGCAGCCGAGCATCGCCGCCACCGCCAGGCGTGAGCCGGAGCGGCGCGCGACCCGGCCGTCGAGGATCGCCTTCACGCGCCGCGACAGGCCGGGCTCGCCGGCCGCGATGGCGTTGGCGGGCAGAGCCGGCGAACCGCTCAGCCGGGCCCAGTCGAGCAGGGTCTGGGCATAGCGCGCCGGCTCCACGGTCGCGGCGGCGTCGCTGTCGGCGGCCTCCTCGGCCTGCTGCGCGACCTCGCGGTCGAGCCGCCAGACCAGGGGATTGAACCAGAACAAGGCCACCGCCAGCCGCGACAGGACCAGCGACGGCCAGTCGCGGCGGGCGACATGGGCCACCTCATGGGCGAGGATCGCGTCGGCTTCCTCGGGCGAGCGCAACGTGTCGCTGTCGAGCAGGATGACCGGCCGCCTCAGGCCCCAGCTCAGCGGCGAGCTCGCGTCCGGCGAGGCCAGAAGGCGGATGCCGAGGGAGTCGCCGCCGGCGCGGGCGAGGGCCGCCCGCCACAACGGCGCCTCCACCTCGCGGGCGTTGCGGGTCCAGCGGCTCAGGGTCCACAGCCCCGCCAGCAGCCGTCCGGCGACCATCGCGACTCCGCCGGCATAGAGCAGGAAGAAGAGCAGGCTCGGATCGTCCCAGTCGGCGCCCGACGATGTTGCCGGCGGGGCCTCGGCGGCCGGAGCGGCCGCGTCGACGGCGGCGGCCGGGGCGACGGCGGCGGTCGGGGCCATGGCGGCCGGCGCCGGCGCCGGAGTCTCGATCTGGAGCGCCGGAGCGAACAGGGCGATCGCCGGCAGCGCCAGCAGAAGGGCCACCGCCACCTTGAGCACGGCGCCGCGGTCCGCCGCCGCCCGCGACCTCAACAACGCGGCGAGAAGCAAGGCCCCGCCGGCGATCGCCGCCGATTTCCAGGCCATTTCGATCAGGAAGTCGTAGCTCATTGGTCGCGCTCCTTTGCCTCGTCGATCGCGCGTTGCAGCGCGTCGAGCTCTTCGGGCTTCAGCGATTTGGAAAGGCCGAGCAGGGCCGTCGCGGCGCTCGCCGCCGACCCGTCGAAAAAGGTTTTGACGAGCTGGCGGAGCGCCGTCTCGCGGACCTTGGCGGGCTGCGGCACGCTCCGGTAGACATAGGTCTGGTCCTCGGCGCGGTGCCGGACCAGCCCCTTCGCCTCGAGCCGGGCGAGCATCGTCCGAACCGCCGAATGGCTGGGCGGATCGGCCATCGCCCGGCGGATGTCCGCCGCGGTCGCCTCGCCGGCGCTGCACAAAATCTCGAATATCTCGCGCTCGCGGCGCGGCAGGCTGGCGATCATCACGACTCGGCTTTCCTCCTGCTACACCTGTAGCATGCCACAAACGTAGCAGGTTGCAAGTCCGTTCGTCGAAAAAGTTGGATACTTGATCGATCGAAAGGCGCACAGCTTGATCCGGCCGTGGGGTGCCGGCCGGCAGCGCGGGAGGAGACTATGCGCAAGATCAACCGTGACTTCTTCTTCGACCATATACGCACCGTCCTCTTCGACGGCTCGCTGAAGCAGTCGCAGGTCACCGGCCTCACCGCGATCCTCGATTATTGGGAAGCGCGGACCGCGACCGGGGACGACCGCTGGCTCGCTTATCTGCTGGCCACCGCCCATCACGAGACCGACCGGACGATCAGGCCGATCCGCGAATATGGCGGCACCGCCTATTTCACGCGCCGCTACGATCCGCCGCCGACGGGGCGGAACCCGCGGATCGCCCGGGACCTCGGCAATGTCCGTCCCGGCGACGGCGCCAGATATTGCGGCCGCGGCTTCGTTCAGCTCACCGGCCGGCGCAATTATACCGACTGGGCAAGGCGGCTCGGGGTCGACCTGGTCGGCAAGCCCGATCTGGCGCTGGATCTCGCGATCGCCACCCGGATCCTCGTCGACGGCTCCCTGCTGGGCACCTTCACGGGCAAGAAGCTGTCCGACTATCTCCACGACGAGGTCAGCGACTGGCGCAACGCCCGCCGGGTGATCAACGGCCTCGACAAGGCCAATCTGATCGCCGGCTACGCGCTCAAATATTATGCGGCGACCAGCTACACGTTGTGAGGCGGCCGGTCATTCCGGCGAGGGCCGCGAATCGATGGACGTGGCCGGCCGCCTTCAGCCCCTCGGCTTCCTGAACCTGTAGACGAAGCGGTCGGTCTTGCCGCGGATCGAGGGGTCGAAGACGTTCTTCGAATGATCGTCCGCCGGCACCCGGAGCAGGTCGGACTGGGCCTCGAGCACGAAGCCCGCGCGCTCGAAATCGGCGCGGACGACGGCGGGATCGATGCGGTGGAGCTTCTCGACCACCTCGCGCGTGTCGCCTCCGGCCGTCGCGACATGGTCGATCACGGCGACGGTGCCGCCCGGCTTCACCGCGTCCCAGATCGCCTTCACCACACTGTTCGGATCGATCCGCGGAAGCCCGAACTCGGCGCTTTCCCAATAAGCGTCGTGATAGACGAGATGCAGGAGGGCGAAGTCGAAGCTGTTGGGGGCGAAGGCGATCGCCGTCGTCGGGCTCGAGTAGAAAGCCGTGTTGGCGTTGCGCGCCTTGACGTCCTTCAGTGCGGCGACGACCCGCTCGTTGCGGCCGAAGCCGGCGGAATTCCAGCCGACGACATGGCCCTTCGGGCCGACCGCTCGGGCCATGATATCGGCATAATAGCCGGTGCCGGTGAAGTAATCGAGCGCCCGGTCGCCCTTCTTCAGGCCCATGAAGCGCAGCAGCTCGGCCGGCTTCCTGACCTCGTCCAGGTCGGTCGCGGCCTTGGGCCGGCCCGGCGCCGCCGCCGCCGCGGCGGCGTCGGCCGGAGCCTTCGCCGGCGCCATCGCCGGCGCCGGCGCCGCCAGCGCCAGCATGATCGTCGCCAAAGCCGTCCCGCGCATCTCGTCCCTCCCGTGCAGCTCGAGGCGAGACTAGCCCGGCCGGCCGGCGTCGTCACTCCGCCCTGCGACGAAGCTGGCGCCTCAGATGACGAACACTTCCCGCCCCGCCCGCCACGGCCGGCCGTCGTCCCCGATCCTGAGCTCCGTCAGCCGGCACACGATCCGCTCCGGGCAGCGAAGGGTGACGCTCAGAGTCGCGCCCGGAGCGCCGTTGAAGCTGTAGAGCAAGGAGTGGCTCGAACCGTCGCCGCAGCGGCCCTCGCATATCGCCTCGCCGCGATGATCCCCGTCCATCGCCGCCGGCAGACCGTCGACGAACAGCGAATAACCGAGCAACCCCGCGCCCGGCCGCACCTCGACCCGCAGCTTCGCCATTCACGCCTCCGGAGGGATAAGGCGGTTTAGCGCAGTAGCGGCTCCGATCTGTGATCTGAGTCACATCGGCGGACGGGCTCTATCCGGATTTCGGTTATTGGCCGCCGGGCCCGGCGGCTGGCTGGATGGCATGCACGAAGCGCCGCCGCGGCCGCCGTCGCGGGGAAGGCGCCCGCCCGGCCGGGCGCTATATGTCCGTTCCGGATCAAGTTCGCGCTTACGGCGCTTCGCGGGCTGTCTCGCGGCCGTGAGCGGGCGCCGCGCTGGCGGAGCATGGGGCGGCGGAGCGCTTCGGCCGGCGGTGGCGACGGTCCGCTTCAGCGGCGAAAGTGAAGCAGGCCGGGTTCGCTCTACAGCACGAAGTCCCCCGCTCCCAGCGGCGCCGGCCCCTGCAGCGTCAGCGCGATGATGAGGTCGGCATGGCCGTCGCCGTTGATGTCGCCCTGGACGATCCACTGGGCGCCCGACTGGAAGGCTCGAAGCTCCCCGGCCGTGTTGCTGAACGCGCTGGAGCCGATCCAGGTGAAGGCCTGGTCTCCCGCGAGCGCCCGGCTGGCGTCGATGCGGTCGAGCTCGATCCTGTCGGTGCCCGGGGTGAAGTCGACGATATGGTCCCGGGCCACCGAATAGGATTCGGTCACCGCCTGGTAGCGGAACAGGTCCGCCCCGCCGCCGCCGGCGAGGATGTCGGCGCCGAAAGCTCCGTGGAGGAGGTCGGCATTGGCGCCGCCCTTCAAAGTGTCGGCCGCGAGGCCGCCGAACAGCCGCAGGGTGCCGTCGGTCTCCTGGCTGGCGTCGAGGATCATCGTCTCGCTCGCCATCAGCAGGGCGCCGCTGACCGTCAGCTCCTGCCCCGCCCCCACGATCGCGTCGGAGAGGATGAGATTGTAGTCGAACTCGCTGCCCCCTCCCCTCGCGTAGCGCTCGTCGGTGGCGGAGGTGAGGGTGAGGTTCTCGATGTTGGTGAAGAGGCCGGTATAGCCCGGAGCGTTGAAGTCGATCGTGTAATTGCCCCTCAGGAACATGCCGTCATAGCCGGCGCCGCCGTTGACGGTGTCGCCGCTCGCGAACCGCTCCTCGGCATAGAAGAAGATGTCGTTGCCGAGGCCTCCGAGCAGCGTGTCCTTCCCCTTGCCGCCATAGACGACGTAGCTGGCATCGGTCTCCGCCGAGCCGTCGAAGGTGAAATCCTCCCCCTCGAGCAGGGCCGCGCCGTTGATCCGGGCCTGCACCCCCGCGGCGAAATTGGCGTCGTGGGTGGTCAGCACGTAATCGTGGCGGTTCGTCCCCGGCTCCCCGAAGGCGGTGTTGCTTCCGGCGAGGATGGAGACGTTCTCGATCTGGGTGATGTTCGCCGTCAGAGTAAGCGCGCCGTACGGCCCCTGCACCACCAGAGTGTCGACCCCGGCGCCGCCGTTGACCAGGTCGGCCGCCGTCAGGGCTCCGATGAAGAAGATGTTGTCGTTGCCGGCCCCGCCTTCGACCGTCTCGTCGCCCCCGTCGTGAAGGCGCAGCACGTCGTCGCCGCCGCCGCCGCGCACGACGTCGTTGCCCGCGCCGCCCTGGAGCCGGTCGGCCCGGGCGCCGCCGTCGATCGTGTCGTTTCCGGCGCCGCCGTCGACGAGGCCGGCGATGAAGCCGCTATTGGCCAGGCTGTCATCGCCGTCGCCGAGCCGGACGTCGCCGGTGATCGTGCCGCTGTTGACGACCTGCTCGACGAAGCTCGCGTCGGCCGTTCCCCCGCCGGCCGGGGTCGCCAGCGTCGGATCGCTGACGATGCTGCCGGTGATGGTGCCGCTGTTGGCGATCGGGGCGAGGAAGTCGGCATGGGAGGGCGGCGCCGAGATGAACTGGGCCGCACCCGTGATCCTGATGTCGCCGGTGAAGGTGCCGCGATTGTCGAGAGCGGCGAAGGTGTAGCTCTGATTGTAATATTGCCCGACCGGATGGACGTCGATCCTGAGATCGCCGGCGCTCTGGCCGGTGTTGAGGAAGGTCAGCCCGCCCCAGGCCTCATAGCGTCCGGTGATGGACCCTTTGTTGTCGATCCGCGAATCCAGATAGCTGGATTCGATCGTGCCAACGATGATTCCCTCGTTTTCGAGCCGCAGGATGGCCGCGTTGATCGCGTAGCCGCCTTCGATCCGCCCGGCGTTGAAGATTTCGACCACGCTGTTGCCGGCATTGACGGCGGCCCTCGAAGTGACCCTGTTCGCCGCCTCGATCACCCCGGCCGAGCCGTTGGTGACGGTGAGGTATCCGTAGAAGTCGATGGCGTCGCCTTCGAGCGACCGGATCAGGCCGTCATTGACCACCGCCAGCCCGTCCCCCGACCGGGAGGCCGGAGGGTCGGCCATTCCGATCGCGTCGTCGAAGCCGATGATCGACGACCCGGCGCGGTTCTCGACGGTCGCATTGTAGACGAACAAGGCGAGCGCCCCGGTCGAAACCGCCATATAGCCGTAGGGCTCGACATAGAAGGTGTGCGGGACCGCGGTGCCGACGATGTTCGCCTCGTTGACGAAATGGACGCCCTCGCCGCGCAGCTCGACCGCGAAATAATCGTAGCGGTCGATCGTGTTGACGTAGGTCTCGCCGGCAGCCGTCAGGGCGAGCCCGTTGCGGGGGATCCGCATGTCGACCTGCTGGTCGGTGAATCGAAGCACCGAAATGCCGCTGATCGTGTCGCTGCCCTGGTCGCCGTCGGAAGCGTCCATGTCGGTCACCGAGCCGGCGCCGCCGGAGATGTCCACCTCGAAGGCGTGCATGAAGCCGTCGAACAGCGCCATGTCCCCTTCGTCGCCGCCGCCGGAGAGCTGGTCGTCGCCGAGGCCGCCCGCGAGAAAATCCGCGCCGCCGCCGCCGCCGAGCTGGTCGTTGCCGCCCAGGCCGTGCAGCCGGTCGGAGTCGCCGCCGCCGTCGAGCAGGTCGCCGGCGCTGCCGCCGCTGAGGAAGTCGTCGCCGGATTCGCCGAAATAGGCGAGGGCGATGCTGCCCTCATAGGTACGCAGGGAATCGTTGCCGCTGCCGCCGAACACCTGGCCGACCGCGGAATCGAAATTGTTCTGGAAATGGTCGTCGCCGCCGCCGAGCAGGACGTTGCCGCTGATCGTGCCGCGATTGTTGCCGACCAGGTCCTGATGGTCGGACCCCTGGATGGCGGTCGTGCCGCTGCCGGTCACGCTGCCGCCCTGGTCGACCCGGAAGAGATTGTGGGCTCCGGTGAAGACGACGGCCGCCCCGGCGGTTCCGGCAAGTGCGCCGATCACGACGATATTGTTGTCGCTGCCGCTGATCAGAAGCGCCGGATCCGCGCTCACATTCTCGTACAGCAGATAGTGGCCGGCATTGCCGGCAATCACGCGCGTGGGCATCTCGCCCCCCTCTTTCCTCGGCGGACCGGGGGTGAGTCTTCCACCGAGCCCCATCCCGAATCGATTTAAACTATGAGAACCAATAGTTTAAGCGGCGGCTCCGCACAATCCGTCGCGGTTAGAGCAGGAAGTCCCCCGGTCCGATCGGGGTCGGTCCCTGCGGGACCACCAGGATCGTCAGGTCGGCCTGGCCGTCGCCGTCCGTATGGCCTTCGATGAGCCAGGCGCCGCCGACGAAGGCGTGGGCCGACAGCGTCCCGGCCGCGCTGGACTGGCCGTAGGCGACCCAGGTGAAGGCCTGGTCGCCGGCGGCGAGGCTGTTGGCGTCGATCCGGCCGAGGTCGATCTTGTCGGTGCCCGGCGCGAAGTCGAAAATCTGGTCGACGGTGGAGACGCTCGACTCGGCTATATTGTTGTAGCGGAACAGGTCCGCTCCGCCGCCGCCGTAGAGGAAGTCGGCGCCGAGATTGCCGTGGATGAGGTCGCCGTTGGCGCCGCCCTTCAGAGTGTCCCTCGCGGCGCCTCCGAACAGCCGGAC
>Ga0196965_1000731_pt1 | contig 16016 bp, 15 predicted proteins | sample S1_20metaG_FD_148668 | JGI IMG/M metagenome (GOLD analysis project Ga0196965, IMG submission 148668) | Soil microbial communities from Anza Borrego desert, Southern California, United States - S1_20 | ecosystem: Environmental > Terrestrial > Soil > Desert | place: USA: California | collected... | reverse complement strand
ACCCGCCGTAGCAGAGTACATAGACAACCTGCATCCATTGAATCGCGTCTGCCGGGAGTTGAAAGTCCTGCTGAATGATGGGCATGGCCAGGTTGACAATAGCGATGTCGAGCGCTTCGAAAAAAATGCCAGAGCAGCAAACAAGAAGGATGATGTTATTACGGGAAAGCATCGACAGCAATTACGTAAACTTTGAGGAAAGGTTTAAGCGAAAAAACCTACTGACATACCGTTGTCATGCCCTGCCCCGTCTTTTGCTTCATAAACAATAACAATAAACATAATCAACAATGACACAACTGGAAGCGCTCAGAAAAGAACTTGAAAACGAAGCAATTACAACCCGCAAAATGCTCAGCCGCGTACCCGCCGACAAATTTGACTGGCAGCCGCATCCGAAAAGCATGACTTTGAAAACGCTGGCAACGCACGTAGCGGAACTGCCGACGTGGATTGGAATGGCGTTGAACACAGACGAGCTTGACTTTGAAAGCAATCCATATTCACCCGCCGATCTAAAAACAACGCAGGATTTACTTGACCACTTTGAAAAATCACTCGAGGATGGGCGAAAGCATATTAACGCAGGTCGAGAAGAAGTGCTCGACAAACCGTGGACATTAAGAAGTGGCAAAACAATTTTCAGCGTTGACCCCAAGCGCGATGTGTTGCGAATGACATTCAGCCAGATTATTCACCACCGGGCTCAGCTTGGTGTTTACCTGCGTCTGCTGAATATTCCGATACCAGGCAGCTACGGCCCGAGTGCCGATGAGCAATAGTTTAGAAAATTAAAGTGGCCGCCTGGGTCATTCTTAACTACAGCAACGGTCATTAATAAAGAGGGATGAGCTTTGCCGGCACAAATGACGGCGGAGCTCCTCTCTTTATTCGAAGCCATTAGAATCGGAATGGCCGGCGGCCTGTTAACAAATGCGCGTCTTAAACGTCTTGAAAGTCGTAGCTTTGTACTAAACTTATCGACGTGCGTTACTTGAAAACCATCATCCTGCTATTTCTGCTCTGCGTAATAACTTTCTTTTCGTTTTCGATTTATACCATTGAAAACGAAAGACGGCTTCTTAAGGAAGACCTGATTGAACTTTCAAAAGTTAAGTACGGGATCTTCAGTGTCGATGAATGGAAAAAAATTCTAGCAGGGATCATCACAAAAAAAGTAAATGAGCTTGATTTTTCTCCGTCAAATCGTGGTGAGATGCGCGCAAAGATTTCCTCTTTTTTATACAAGGTCATCGACGATTTCGAGGCACGTTACCACAAGAAGAAATCAAATTCGCTGAAGGGGATGTTCGAAAGCGCGATGACTTCTATGTTCGGCGCGTTTGACACGATCCGGAAAGATGTCCCAAAGTTCACCGATCAAATCCTCGACTTCATTAACGATCCTGCAAACAGGCAGGCGATGAAGGAATTCGTGATCCAAAAGTTAAACGAGTACACCGATAAGACCTTTGCCGAACTCGATTATACTACGCACGATGAGATTCTTAAGCGGAATAATTTTTCAACCAGAGAAAATGCAATTGAAGGACTGACTACAAGCATTAACGCCCTTGATGAGAAAAGTAAACCGTACAAGATCATTGTTTTGATTGTTACCATCGCGGTTATTCTTTGGGTGTTCATGTCGAAAAATTTTTCAAAGGCCGAATATGTATTGTTGATCACCATCAGTCTTTTGCTGCTGTTAACGGGTTTGATGTTGCCAATGATCGAGATCGATGCACGAATTCAAAGCATGTCATTTACGTTGCTTGGCGAATCAATCAGATTCAGCGATCAGGTTCTATACTATAAAAGCAAAAGCATTCTTGAAGTTGTTTGGCTAATGCTTCAGCAATCGCGCACCGATGTGCTGATTGTAGGCATTCTTGTTTTCGTTTTCAGTGTTCTGTTTCCAATCGTGAAACAACTTGCCTCTGTTGCTTACGTATTCCGCCCTGATTTACGTGAGAATCGGGTTGTCAGGTTCATGGCGTTCAAAACAGGCAAATGGTCAATGGCTGACGTAATGGTCATCGCGATATTTATGTCGTACATCGGTTTTTCTGGAATCATTACCGAACAGCTCAGACAAATTGAAAGCATCGCTGATTCAATTGAAATCCTTACAACAAATAAGTCGAGTTTGTTGACCGGGTTCTTTTTCTTTACATCGTTCGCATTGTTTAGTCTTTCGATCAGCCAGAAGATAGAGCTACAGTTTCGCCCGAAGCACAGTAAGCAGCATTGAACAACATACAAAAAACAAAAAGCCCGCGATAAAATGCGGGCTTTTTGAAAAGCAAATTCTTTCTACATCAGAACTTGAAGTTGATTCGGCCGAAATAATACGCGCCATCGGAACCCATTTGTACCGAATCGTTCATGCCGCCCTGGTCGGTCCATGCATCAAACTGAGGCGTTGGATACTTGTTAAATAAGTTATTTGCGCCAACTGCAATGCCGATACCCGGTGTCAACTGAAATGCCAGGTTGACATCAACAGTCATCACAGCATCATAAACGTCTGTCGCAACTGCATATAGCGCATCAGCTTCCGCTTGTGTTGTGGCGGGAGTATCTATCCATTGAAAATCCTGTAGCTTCACTTCACTAAACTGCGTCAGGAAAACATTGGCGGTGAATTTGGATATCGTATATGAAATATTTGCGCCGATCTTATAGTCAGGTGCAGCCGCCTGCAGATATGCCTGCGAAAACGGTCCAAAGAAAGTGTATTCATTCAGGCCGCGGCTGTTGATCTTTTCAATTTCCAGATTGTTAAAGTTTCCTGACAGTATTACGCTGAGCTTGCTTTCCACGTTAAAGCTGTGATTGTACGCGAGAACCATATCGAGTCCGGTTGTTTTGGTATCTACACCGTTTGCAAAAAACTGTGCGGCATCAACACCGAGGTTCAGGGAGGACGCGTCAAAATTATCCGTCAACACGATCCTGTCCTGCACATTGATCATGTAACCGTCAACTGTCGCGGAGAAATCGCCAAACCTAAGCGTAAATCCGAGCGAAGCATTCTGCGCAGTTTCTTCTTTTAAAGGACCAATCCCAAACGCACGCGCTACTGTACTTGTGTTTGCTGCAAGCAATGATGGCAGTGATTCACCATTCACGATGTTGTTGAAGATCAGGTTATAGTGAATCTGCGCAAGTGACGGCGCGCGAAACCCGGTTGAGTGGGATCCTCTGATCGCAAATGTCTCACTAAAATTATAACGTGCTGCCAGTTTCGCGTTGAATGTATTACCAAAGTCGCTATATCGCTCGAAGCGCAAAGCACCATTCAATAAGAAGTCAGACGTAAGATTTAGTTCAGCATCTGTATAAACGCCAAAGTTACTTCTTCCACGATCAACGGCATTGTCTGGGCTATAGCCGGGAAATCCCTGGGAGCCCCCTGGCAACGGGTTGCCGTCAGGGTCGAGCGCGGGAGTCTGAAGGGCGGGATTCGTTACCGCAACGCGGTTGTCATCATAAATTGAGTAAGAGGCCTCTTCGCCTGCAAATATTACAAAACGTTCGGTTCTGAATTCAGTACCAAACGCAAGGTTAAAGCCAGAAGCGATGTCATCGTAGAATCGAGAGAAGTCAAGGTTGACAACGTTCATCGCGAGGCTGTGTCCGCCGGCATCGAAATCTACCGGGGATGCCGATTCCAATGACGCGTTGTTACTTTCTGTGATATAGTAGTGAAAATTGTTCTTGCCAAAAGTATTACTGAAATCAACTTTCCATCCGTTAGCAAGGTCATGTCGCAGACCGGCTGAAACGCTCACATCGCGAATGTCGGAAGTAATGTGTGGCGTAAATCCATTGGGATATAGGGAAGGCACGGTTCTGTAATCGCCGTCCGCATAGCTGTCGCGTGAAAACGCATAAGCATCTGTCTGTCTAAAGTTTGATCCGCCAAACACGTAGAAGTGTGTATTCTTTGAGAGGGGGACACTCGAGTTGATCATAAAATTGAATCCGTCAACCGCAGCTGACCCATAACCTTTTCGCCAGGAAAATCCAGGTCTCAAAGTTCTCTCTTTGGTAAGAAACTCAGTCGTGAAGTTTGCAAAGCCACCTTTGTCGCCAAGCTTGATTCCGTAGTTAAGATCCGTCCGTACAGTATTCCCATCAAAGCTTCTGTTTTCTCCATCAAGGCGATTTTTTCCCTTAATGTTCCAAAGTGTCTCCCCGGTTTCATCTTCAAAGCCGTTGCCGACATTTGTGCTGTACGCGCCGTACGTGATGCCGCCCGTTACGCCGTCTGTCTGATCTTTAAGGACAATATTAATCACACCTGCAATGGCATCAGAGCCATACTGTGCTGAAGCGCCATCACGAAGAATTTCAATCCTCTTGATTGCTGCCGCAGGTATCGCATTCAAATCTGTTCCTGAGTTACCGCGTCCGCGCGTTCCGAAAACATTTACAAGCGAGGACTGATGTCTGCGCTTTCCGTTAATCAGCACGAGTGTTTGATCGGGCCCAAGACCACGAAGCGATGCGGGATCAATATGATCCGCCCCGTCCGAGCCAGACTGTTTTGTTGCATTGAACGACGGTGCCGCATACTGGAGAATCTGGTTGATCTCCACTTTTCCGTATGCATTGGCAATTGCCGCGGGCTCGATAATATCAATCGGAACCGGCGACTCCAGTATTGTCCGGTTCTGGTTGCGACTTCCTACAACAACAATTTCCATTAATTGTTCAGCCTGGAAAACCATCGACACATTGTAAGTATCAGCTTCCGTAACTGGAACCGTTGTCGACAGATAGCCGATAAAACTGACAACAAGCTCGTCACCTGTTGCAGCCTGCAACGAAAATTTTCCGTCGCTGTCACTGGTTGTTCCCTGGTAATCGCCTTTGATCGTAACCGATGCTCCGGCTATCGGCTCATTTGTTTCGGAGTCTTTGACAATACCTGTGATGGTACGCCGTTCCTGTAATGAATTCGCACTTCCATTGTTAATGGCACCAAACAATAGCAGAGCACTTATTAAACAAAGTGTCGTGCCATGAGAGAAAGATTGTAATGATTTTTGTTTTGACATGGGTAAAGGTTAGTTGATGAAAGCTAAATCTTTTTTTCCATTCCGTAAATGGTTTAATTGAAATTAACCTGACGCCATTGAACCCCTCGTTGTCGCATTCGGGATACTACGAGGAATGCGCAAACCGTTACTTTTGTACATCATTAAAACAATTAAGATATGGCAATCGTAAGCACTTACCTCAATTTTACTCGTAATACAGAAGAAGCTTTCAATTTTTACAAGTCCGTCTTTAACACCGAGTTCGTTGGAACCGTAGCAAGGTTCAGCGAGATCCCTCCACAGGAAGGAATGCCTCCGCTTCCGGATGCAGACAAGAACCTGGTTATGCACGTTCAACTTCCGATTCTCGGTGGACACATGTTGATGGGAACTGATGCTCCCGAATCAATGGGATTCAAAGTGAACGTCGGTAACAACGTGTATATCTGCCTGTCACCCGACACACGAAAGGAAACGAAACGTCTTTTCGACGCGCTGGCAAATGGCGGGAAGGTCAGCATGGATCTACAGGACACATTCTGGGGTGCTTACTACGGTAGCCTCACAGACAAGTTTGGCGTACAGTGGATGTTCAACTGCGAAGAGAAACAATAGCAACCGTGCCCGGCAGCCGACAAGTTAAATCCTAACACTGTCGTGCCTTTAATTTTAACTCATAAGTTGAAATCAAATTCCGCTACGATATCCATTTCCTTTTCGGAAAGCGGATGTTTAAAAATTAACCGGCGCGCATGTAGCGCAATGGCGTCCGCATGGAAAGATGCTGCTGATCCATAAAGATGATCGCCGATAATTGGGCAACCGATGTGTGATAACTGTGAACGAATCTGGTGAAATTTTCCCGTATGGAGCTCTATATCCCAAAGAAAAGCCGCGTCATTCAATTTCGTGACGTTGTAGTATAACAAGGCTTTTTCCGCACCGATCTGGTCTTCATTGCAAATCACGCCTTTTCGTTTTTCTTTTCGGATCCAATCCTCAAGTGTTCCAGTTGTTGATTCTGGCCCACGGGATGTCACAGCCTGATAGTATTTTTTAACGACGCGTTGCGCAAATTGCTCACTCAGGTTTCGCAAAACCTCCTTTCGGATCGCAAATAGGACAACACCGCTCACAGGACGGTCGAGCCGATGCAGATGCTGTGCATACACCTCTCCCTTCAAAGCAAACTTTTCCTTTAAATACTTCTTCGTAAGCTGTTGAAGATTCGGAAATCCATTTCGGTCCGGCTCGACCATCAATCCAGCAGGCTTGTTGACGACAATGATAACGTCGTCTTCAAATAAAATCGCATTACCTACATCCATGTAAAAAAAATCCGTACACAAATTATCCTTAAAGGTACCCCATTTCGTATGATATTATATATCACGGATTTCGGCGCATCGCCGTCTGTAATATTTCAAACCCGTTGATATACTTTCAACAACGATTAGCAGGCAACGGAGTTTCTATATACATCACCATCACATCTCTGCCATGAAAACACTTCTTGCTCTGCTTCTATTGTCAGGTTTGTATTTTCAGTCATATGCGCAACGAGAGTCACCACGGCGACCCGTACAGCAGGCGGCTCCCTATCAGCCGCTGATTCTGTTGTCAACTGAAGAGGCAACTGATTACGCTGAAAGCCCCGGAGAATGCTACTTAAACCTATGGTCTTTCAATGGTCATGTTGTCACCGTTAACAGCGGGCTCGCAAAACAAGGAAGGGGTGCGGTGCTCGCTTACAACTTACAGGACAACTGATCGTCGGCCCTTCGTTAATGAAATCGAATGAACCGGATCAATGTGGCATGAACTCCGTCATGTCACGAACAAACGCTCTTCATTATTTCACCTCGACAGCATGGGCACGAAATCTGTTCGTGGCGGCAGACTCACGTAAGGGTAAACAACGGATGACAAGTAAAGTCCCTGCGCGGGGGCGCGCGCCACATTCGGTGAGGGCGCTTTAGTAATCAACATGCTTTCAAATTCATCTTTCGTCATGTCGCCGCGTCCGATCTGGACCAAATGCCCGACAATAACGCGGATCATTCCACTCAGGAAACGATTCGCCGAAATATGAAACCGCAGTCGTCCACGCTCGCCGACAAACAAGGCCGCCTTAGTTATCTCACAAATCGTTGTCCTGTATTTAGCCGGTGTTTTGCAAAACGATTTGTAGTCATCGTACAACATTAACAATGCTACTGCATCGTGCATCGAAGCATAGTTGAGATCTGGTACATCGTAAAAGGTACTATACTGGCAGAGAAACGGGTCTTTCTCAACATGAATGAAGTAGTCGTAGCTTCTGCTGATGGCGTCAAATCGTGCATGCCGTTCGTCACTCACTTCAAATACATCGAACACAGAAATATCAGCAGGAAGGTTTTGGTTTAGGCGCCACTTCAAATCAAAATCAATTGTTTTTTCGATATCAGCGTGAAAATAAAACTGAGCGGCGTGTACGCCAGCGTCTGTCCGGCCGCATCCAATGATCGGTGTCTTTAGCTTCAACACTTTTTCGAGCGTTTGCTCGATTGTGTTTTGCACACTGTTGATGTCAGGGAATTTCTGCCATCCGCGGTAGGCCGTGCCTTGATATCCGATGTGAAAGAAATAGCGCATGTCGTGAAAAGTAGTAAATGCCGATGATAAAACAATCTGCTATACAAATACTGGTTGTCGTTATTCGCCCTATCTTTACCGGTGTAACACCGCCGCGCACATATTAGTTGACTTATCTTTGTTATGAAACATCATTAGGCAGGTGGCAGCACTGGCACGGTGGATGGTTTCAAATATTTTGCTTCCGTCGTGTAACTCCAGCACTTAACGATTATTATTGATTGCAGTGATCATTATGTTGCAAAAGCAATGAAGCCATAATGCGTTGGACAAGTTGAACTCACAAATCAAAAGCTGTGTAGCAGACTCGAAATGAAAACATTAACCTCCATTCCGAAAACAGTCGATGACTATCTTGAAGCGCATCCACCGGAGATCGTTCAAATGATGGAAGAACTACGATCCGCGATACGAAAAGCTGCGCCCAAAGCTGAAGAGATCATCAGCTACCAGATTCCTACATACAAGTATAAAGGTGCGCTTGTTCATTTTGCGATCTTCAAAAATCATTGCTCTTTTTTCGGAGTCGATAAGAACCTTTTGAAATCCTTTAGCAAAGAATTAGAACCTTTCGACGTCAAAGGAACCACCATACATTTTACGCTGGAAAATCCTTTGCCATCCAGCTTAACTCAAAAACTTGTTAAAGAACGGCTGAAACAAAACGAAGCACGCGATGAGATGAAAAAACCGAACAAGAAATCAGTTAAACGCAGCTAGACGAATGGCCCTTTGTCAGCATCTTCATAGAATCAGTCATCAAACGTGCGATGTGACGGCGAGCCATTTTTCAGGATCGCAAGCACCATCCAAATAAAAGCTCCCTGCAGAAGAAACAAATACAGCAAGAGGAAGAACACTGGGACGGAAAGGATGGGCGAACAAAGAATAATAAATATCAGGAACGCTCCCGAAACAAGAGAAATACTGAAAGCAATTTTTAACATGGCCAAAGTTTCCATTTAGGCTAACAAAATTTGCCCTGACATTGAAGTATCTCGATAAACCAAATACATGCTTCTAGGTAAATCAGGTGCGCCTGATTGTAACTCACTCTGGTTTTCCGGCAATTGACACCATAGAATGTTACTCATATCTTTTTCCCGCCGTCTATTCAGCATAAACAAATAAGTAATGAAAACAGTTATGCTAATAGTTTTGATTGTCATGGCGTCAGTTGCGTCAGGACAAACCGTCGACACTGCAGTTTACAAGGTTACCTTTGACGCATCGCGCGAATTTGTGAAGGTATCTGCAACAATTCCGATGACCGGAAAAATGCTCTCGATGTATGTGAATCCAACCCCATCAATAGCAGACGGGCAAGCTTCGTTTGTCAGAAATCTGAAAATCAAAAGTATCGCGGGAGACGAACTGCCTTTGAAGTATAAAGGTCTTGGCGACTGGACCGTATCCGGCAAAATTCCTGCAAACTTGATGCTTGAGTATGAGGTCAGACTTGATCATCAGAAACATGCGTGGGACTTTGGGATTGAAGAAGTATCATACGTGACTGAAGACGGAGTTTTTATGATCGGGTCGTCTTTATTTATAATCTCTGATGTACGGTCATCATTCAAAGTAATCTTCGACGTGCCGGCAGACTGGAATGTCTCAACACCGTGGCAAAAAACAGGAGCAAATGAATTTGTGGTAGACAACCGACGCGAGCTATTGTACAACACGATTTTTGCGGGCACACACACTGAAGAAGTGATTGATGTTGACGGGTTGCATCTTGTACTGGTAATGGGATCCGAGTATAAATCGGCAAAACAACTTTTCGAAAGCAAACTCATCCCTACGATAAAACAATTCAATCAGGTTTTTGGTGGCAGCCTCGGCGGTAAATACATGGCGGTAGTGAACAAGGGGAATATGACCGATGGCGGTGCCTTTCTCAACAGCTATTCGATGGTAATTGAAGGTCCGGCAACTGAGGCGGGTAGCGTGGTCTGGGCACACGGCATGTCCCACGAAATATGTCATCTCTGGAATGGGATCTCAATTCAGCCTGCTGGCCAGGACGAATGGTTTAAAGAAGGATTTACCGATTACATTACCTTCGTTGCGATGAAAAGGGCAGGTGTTATTTCGGAGGAACTGGCGCTTAAAAGACTGGAAAACTCATATCGAAAATATCTGCTCGCGAAAATGATGATGGGGACAACATCAACCTTGAAAGACGCCGGCGAAGCGAAAGCCGAAAACCGATTGCTGATTTACGGCGGCGGCGCAATTGTTGCGTTCGGGCTCGACGTTGAGATCCGCGTGAGCACGCACAATAAACAAAATCTCGATAACATTATGGCCGAGCTTTACCGCGATTTTGCGAAAACCGGTAAAAACTACTCAATGGAAGATCTGATCATGATAAGCTCACGAATTGCGGATAAAGACATGAGGCCGTTCTTTGAAAGGTTCGTTACCGGAAAAGAAATGTTTCCGATGAATGAATACCTTAAAAAAGCAGGTCTGCAAATGCATACTTTTGTGGAAGAGATATATATCTCAAAATCTGATGCATCAACGGCGTCAGAAAAGCAAATTGGCTCCGACCTATTTGGACTGTAACAAATCGAAGAAATGTTAATACAACCGAAGTCAAAAATTTCAATAGGCATTTTTTCAGTTGCCTTGATTTTTACTTCGGTTTGTTTTCTTGTGGTGCTTCGTGAAATATATCTCGGCATTTTTGCCGGGGTTACAATGGCGTTGCTGATTGAAATCCTTCGTAATACAATTCTGTATTCCCTCATGTGGGGAGGTGCCCGCGTTGTGTTCGTCTTTGCCAATTACGCTATCCCATGGCAAAAGTATCCCATAACAGGCCTGATCATTCAACTTATTGCGGCCGGCATTTATAGTTACGCATTCGTTCTTTTCTATGCGTTTATCCTGGAAGGAAAGGTAGATGATAACATCGGTTCGCGCGACAGACATTTTATGTTAATGGTCATCGTGTTTGTTTTGAGCACCGGATTCAATTTAACGCTCACATTAAAAAAAATTCTGGATCAGTGGAAAAGTTCAATGGTCACCGCCGAGCAAGCAAACAAGGCAAAGATCACTGCCGAACTCGCAGTGTTGCGGAATCAGGTAAACCCACACTTCCTTTTTAACAGCCTGAATACATTGTCGTCGCTCGTCTATAAAGACGCTGAGCTCTCGGATAAATACATTAATCAGATGGCAAAAGTTTATCGATACCTGCTCGATACCAAAGAAAAGGACCTCGTAAAACTCGAAGAGGAACTGGCCTTTATCGACTCATTTATATACTTGCTGAAGATCCGCTTTAAAGAAGCGATCATGATCAACATTTCGGTGGATCTTGCGACCTGGCAGGCCTCAATAATTCCCAATACGTTGCAGCTATTGATAGAAAATGCCGTGAAGCACAACATCATTCTTGAAAAAACGCCGCTGATCATTGATGTGTTCGTCGAGAATGAATTTCTCGTCGTAAAGAATTCATTGCGCGAACGCCGAAACAAGGAGAACAGCACCAACGTCGGATTAAAAAATATTACCGAACGTTATGAGTTCTTCTGTCACTGTAGAATCGACGTGCTCAAGACCGAGAACGCATTCATTGTAAAAATTCCGCTCCTTTATGAAGGGTGAAATGAAAGTAATAATAATAGAGGACGAAATTGAAGCTGCCGAAAAACTGGTTGTGCTGCTTAAACGATTTGATCCTTCTATCGAAATACTGAAGAGGATTCAGTCCGTCGAAGATGCCGTAAGTTATTTTTCTTCGTCCTCTCGCCGGCCCGACCTCATGTTTATGGATATCCATCTCGGCGATGGAAACAGCTTCGAGATATTTGAACTCGTTAATATTGATGCACCCGTGATCTTTACAACGGCTTATGATGACTATGCGCTGAAAGCCTTCAAAACAAACAGCGTTGATTACCTTCTCAAACCAATCGATTACCAGGAACTCGCATACGCGATTGATAAGTATAGGACGACCTTCGGAAAAACCGGTGTCAATACAAACGATTTGATGATGGGGCTTTCGAGATCTTTAATATCGGCTAATAAGACGAGATTCCTTGTTAAGTCTGGTGGCAAAATGAAGTATGTCAATATTGAAAATGTGGCATACTTTGAAGCACAGAACAAATATGTTTTTCTCATCACAAAAAGTGGAGACCGGTTCCTCGTTAACGACAAGCTGGAAGCGCTCGACACGCAGCTTGACGAAAGACAATTTTTCCGCATTTCCCGCAGTCACATCATCAACATCAATGCAATCGTTGAATTTCAACCATACTTTAACAGCCGACTCGTTTTGACCCTGCATCCTCCATCGAAAGAGGCTATTACGGTGAGCAGACACAGGGCATTAGATTTCAAAAAATGGATAGACCAATAACATAAAGACTTGATTTTCAGACTCATATTACACTAATAAAATTATTTAGAAAAATTCTAAACAGACTTAACTAGAATAAGTCTAAATAAATATCTTTGCCGCAGTTAAACACATAACTCAATGGCAAAAAACCTATACAACCCTAAATTATTACTCATTCTGGCCGTTTGTGGCCTTTCATCTTGCGACAACGATGACGAAACAAAAAATCTACGCTCTTCAGTTGATTATAACACTTTAAGTCTGACTACAGCCTACGCGGATCAATTCGAAGATGCAGATGGCAACTCTACTGTTAATGTATCTGATGGCACGAACAGGCTGAAGATGTTTCAAGCATTGAACAGTTATGCCACGTCTTCGATTTCAGCGGATACGCATATTGACGAGGCTCATTTAATGAAAATGTTCACCAACACAGGCGAGCCATTTACAGATATTCCTTCAATGAACATAGTGGGCGCCGACCTGAATGCGACAGATGTACAGCTTGAAAATAGTGTTGCGTCATCCTTCGATGATAATGAAGCCCAAGCTGTCCGTTCAAAGTTTGCAACATGGTTTACAGACCTTGAGGAAGCGAGTCATGCGCTTGGATCATCTGCCGAATCTGGCGTGGCCGGAGAGTTGATGAACGGTGAAAGATCATACTTGGTCGACGAAGACGGAATTGAAGTCATTCAGGTCATTCAAAAGTCATTGATCGGCGCGCTTCAGCTTGATTACATTGGCAATGTACTTTTGGATGAAGGTCTCACTGCTGATAACTCCACGACTGTGAGCGATGAAAACTACACCCAACTCGAGCACAATTGGGATGTTGCTTATGGTCTGCTTACTTCAAACCCTATTTATCTTGAAGGTTCAACCGACGAACAACGCGGAACATCAGAGTTTGGCGCCGGTTCATATATATGGGAATACAACAAAGCACATTATGCTGATTTCTTCCCGGCATTTTTGGAAGGGCGTGCTGCGATCGTAAACAATGATCGCGCAAAACTTCAGGAGAACGCTGACTTTATCCGGACAGAAATGGAAAAAACAATTGCAAATGCAGCACTCGGCTATTTAGGAAAGTGGAAAACCGGTGCTAACCATGGTGCACGTGCTCACGCGATCGGCGAAGGAATTGGATTCATCTATTCACTCCGCTTTGCAAAGATGCACAACGGCGATGCAGCATTTTCCGATGCAATCCTTGCAGACCTTCTTAGCGGCGATGGCTATTGGGATATTGATGAGGTGAAGGTTGCAAATGCAGAAGCTGCAATAAAAGAGAAATTTGATATTCTATAAATAATAAGATCTAATTCTTCGCTGATGGATTGCTGGCAGCAGCAATCCATTAGCATTTAAAAACTATGAGATTTTTTAGTGCTTCATCCTTTTTTGTGATTCTATTGGTTTTTGCAGGATGCAATAAAAACGATCCTGAAGCCGGGCAAAACAATAACAAAGACCGCCAACCCATGTTGGTGAACTGGGTGGATAATATCGTCATCCCATCGTATGAAATATTTCAAACGAAACTCGGAATAATGGCAACGTCCGCAGAAGAATTTGCCAGCGCCCCGTCAGAAGCTTTGCTGCAACAACTCCGGGAAGATTGGGTAAACGCGTACATTGAATATCAAAACGTTGAATTATTTGAATTTGGCCCTGCAGACAAGTACATTCTAAGAAATTATTTCAACATCTATCCTGCCGACGTTAGCGGGATAGAAGAAAATATCAGTGACCCTTCCGCTAATCTACAAGTACCCGATGCTTATCCGCGTCAGGGATTCCCGGCATTAGATTATCTTATCAACGGAGTGGGTAACAGTGATCTTGAAATTGTTGGTTTCTACACCGATGAAACCTCCGGGAGTGCCCGAATCAACTACCTTTCAACAGTTATTGCGCGGATGGAAGAACGGCTCGAAAACGTTATCTCTGAGTGGCCGTCATATCGGGAAACTTTCATCAGCAAAACTGGCCTCGACATCGGATCGTCAACAGGACTTGTCGTAAATGCATTTGTACTTGAGTATGAACGTTATGTTCGGTCCGGGAAAATTGGTATCCCTGCCGGAGTTATGGTTGTAACTGGCGGCATTCCACAACCCGATAAAGTCGAGGCATTTTATAAAAAAGATATTTCAAAAATCCTGGCATTAACAGCACACGGAGCTGCGCGCAGATTCTTCAATGGCGAAGCACGCGAAACCGGCGAAGACGGCCCGTCCTTTAAGTCTTACCTCGATGCACTCGAGGCAAAGGACGAAACGTCCGGCGTTCTGCTTTCAACGATCATTAATAATCAGTTCGAGCTTATCGAAACAAAAATTGAAGTGCTCCCTGATAACTTTCACTCCGCTGTTCAAAATGAGAACGAAGCGATGGTTGAAGCTTATGATGCAATGCAGGCACTCGTACGCTATTTAAAAGTGGATATGACCTCAGCAATGAGCGTAACAATAACTTACACAGATAACGACGGGGATTAAATGAAAAACTATCTGCAAAAAACAACATCTCCTGCTCCGCTCGCTGTTTTTAGAGTGGCGTTCGGTTTATTGTTGTTTGCAGGTACTGTCCGGTTCTGGTTAAAAGGTTGGATTGAAGCCCTATACATTCAACCTAAGCATTTTTTTCCGTTCTACGGATTCGAATACGTTAAGCCTCTGGGTGAATTCACATATCTACTTTTCTTTATCTGCGCACTTTCTGCATTGATGGTTGCCTTTGGATTCAAATACCGAATAGCAAGCATTCTTTTGTTCCTATCGTTCACTTATATCGAGCTGATTGACAAAAGCACGTACCTGAATCACTACTATTTCATTAGCATGGTGGCGCTGCTAATGATATTTGTTCCGGCTAACGCGACATTTTCGATCGACGCCTGGAGAAAAAACCTAAATGTCAGTGGAATTCCCAAGTGGTCAATTGATGCAATCAAGCTTCTTATCTGCATGCTGTACTTCTTTGCAGGATTGGCAAAAATCAACAGTGACTGGCTGTTGCACGCACAACCGCTGCGAATCTGGCTTCCCGCAAACAATGATCTCCCGGTCATCGGACATTTTCTCAACGAAACATGGGTTGCTTATGCATTCAGCTGGGCGGGCTGCCTTTATGATCTTTCCATTCCATTCTTATTGCTATATGCGCGTACGCGGCGCATCGCCTACGTAGCAGTTATAACATTTCATCTCCTTACGTCGTTGCTTTTTCCAATTGGGATGTTTCCCTACATCATGATTGTAACTGCATTGATATTTTTCTCGCCTGATTTTCATCAGGAAATTATTGACAGGATCAGCATACTTTTGGGCGCCAATTCGAAAATGCGCCCTGTCGTAACGTACCAATATCATCCACTTACATCGAAGCTGATCCTCACAGGTTTGGTTGTCTTTTTTGCGATACAATTGGCGCTTCCTTTTCGACATCTTGCTTATCCCGGCGAATTGTTCTGGACCGAACAGGGATACAGATTTTCATGGCGTGTGATGCTCATCGAAAAAGCCGGCCATGCCGAATTTATTGTCCGCGATAAAAATGGCAGGCAGGCTGTCGTTGACAATAAACAATTTCTGACAACGCTACAAGAGAAAATGGTTGCCACCCAACCGGATATGATCTTACAATACGCGCACATTTTACGCAACCATTACGCAACCCACGGGTTTAATGAACCCGAAGTTTACGTAGACTCTTACGTTACATTGAATGGTCGCCTGGGCAGGCCGTTGATTGACCCGGCAGTGGATCTTGCCAAAACAGACGATTCCTTTTCTGATAAACCATGGATTGTACGATATCACGATGACATCAAAGGCTTATAGTACGTTTATCTTTCTGCTTATAACGTTTACTGCGTTGGGTCAATACCGCCTTTCTGGCGTTGTTCGTTCTCAAGAGGACAGCACGGCATTAAGAGTGTGAGTCGT
>Ga0196965_1000730_pt1 | contig 16023 bp, 16 predicted proteins | sample S1_20metaG_FD_148668 | JGI IMG/M metagenome (GOLD analysis project Ga0196965, IMG submission 148668) | Soil microbial communities from Anza Borrego desert, Southern California, United States - S1_20 | ecosystem: Environmental > Terrestrial > Soil > Desert | place: USA: California | collected... | reverse complement strand
GTCCTCCGCGCCGCGCTTTCATGCGTTCACCAAGAAAGTGCGTCGAGGGCTGTACCAGGCCTATGCAAGCTTCGTTGCTGCGTTCCGAGAGGCGGCCGAGAGGCTGCGGGCAGGAGACCGCATGGCGACATTTCCTACCGGTAGCTTTCCACCCCGCCTCCCCTTCGTGCGAGACGATTCTCCAGTCCTCTTACCCACCGGATAGATAGGCCGTCGGTCATAACCGTCCTCCGATCACCCAAAGAGGCTCTGGCACCTGCCGGAGGTGTGCCGGTCCGTCTTGCCTGTCGGCAAGCTCACGCCGTGCCCACCCCTTCAATGCGACCGAAGCCCCGAAAAACGAGGGTGAGTACGCCATTTAGTATGGTGCTCTGCCGGTGCTGGCCGTCGACGAGCCGGCACTCCCTACGAAACACCTGGAACCTATTCTATTCTTCTATTCTAGGAACCTATTCTAGGTCCTTTCAAACTCCGAAGGCGCCATTATCCACCATTTGCCCCAAGGTGGCATTCTGGTCTGTTGCCTGCACTCCAACCGCCGCGATATAGATGCAGCTGCGGACACCAGCATTTACAGCACCGGGAAACTGCTGAACAATCGCGTCAACTGTATATTGTGCCGCCCTCGTTCCACCGGGAGTGCTGTAGTGAACTTGCTGGACATTTGCAAGCGGGATCGTGGCTTGTAACACCTGAACAACCTGTTGGATGAATACAGCTTTCTGAGCTTGAGTGGGCTCATAGGAGTGGTCCATGTGCCCGCAGAAGTTATTCCCGTTGTTTAACTGCACGATCACACCGACACAGGTGCCTAGCCCTTCCGTCCCAAATTTAAAGTTGTTATTGGCCGTTATTCCGTACCGTCCCTGATTGACGTAGAAGTCAAGGGTTAGCGGCGGCATGATTATCTCTCCTCTTTGGATGGTGTGATGCACAAATAACCTAACGCCCCAAACTAAAGCGCGGCGGTGGGTGCCGCAAGTTCACGGTGTGAGTAGGCGATCTTGACACGACGGGGCGCCGGCGTCGCCGAGGCGCTCTAGCCGCGTGGCTCCAGAACAAGTGCCAGCCCTCTAGCCAGGTGGTGCCATCCGCTCGACTGCCGGGGTTGGCCGAACCATTCGGCCGCACTTGTGTTTCGCATCACTCACCTTGACTACTGGAAGAGCCAGGACGAACGCCATCATTCAAGAAGGCTGTTGCCACACCTGATGACTTGGACAATGAGTACATCGTTGCAAGCCAAGCCACTACTAGAATGACGAAGAACAAAACGCGTAGCTTCCTTATTGAGGTCTTGGCCCCGAGGTGGCGAGCATAAGGCTCAGGAGGCTTGCCGAGCAAACCGTGGTGAGCTAGCCCGACCAATGCCTCAAGAGAGCGGGCGCGCTCAAGCCGCACCGACGAGAACCAAGATAGCCTGAGGGACAGAAGAAGCCAGTAGAAATATAGACTGAGCGAAAAAAACAGCAAACCGTAGCGTGCGGCGGGAAACTGGAATGCTCCGGCAATCGAGCCAAAGGACAGAGGTAGGAACACAGCAGCCGCCTGGTAGATCATAGAGTCATCATGCCTACACCAGTTACCTATCTCAAGGTACTCCGTTCGCTGGTCCTCGGACCACTGGCCTGAAGTCACTCTAGAACTCTCCTCTTTGTCGGCCAACGGAATGCTGCTCAGCGGCCGGAAAGCGAAGTTTTTCGGTCCGCTGGAGCAGCGGGGTTAGGTGCCACCTTGCGCCACGCCCACTTCTACCGAGGAGTGGACTCGCGGCTCGCCGTAACCAATGACTGTAGCATAGGTGCCGCCGTTCCGTTGACCCCACGTCTCGTAGCCCTCCTCTGCAAAGCCAGCGTTCTTCAGGGTGGAGGATGCCGAATGACTGTCAATTTGAACGCCATTGACAATCAGTTGCACGGTACCCGGATCGCACCAATGCCGCTCGTTAGACTCCCCGTGGAGTTGCAACCCTATCGCGTGAATAGCACCTTCTCCGGCCCGTGAGTACCCGAAAACGCCCTTGCTTTCCCACTCGTAGACGTCGTTGGAGTAAGCGTCACCCCTCGCGGGAACGATCTCCGACGGTTTCCCGAGGACCGACTCGAGAGTCGCGATAGGAGCGGGCAAAGGAACTTTGGTTTCTTCAATGTAGAGGTCTCCCCCACGCAAGTCAACGTGCGCGCCGATAAGCACCGGCGACAAAGTTAATGGCTCTGGCTTGTAGTCAGTCGCCGCCACGTGGCAATTTGTTTCGAGTTGGAAGAGCTTAGAGGCTTCTGAGAGTGTGAGGTCAATCTTGTCACAGCTCGGTACTAGTAGCGTGAGTTTCAACGATTCCACGGTTTGCCTCTCTACAACCCTGCCGTTTAAGCAATACCAATGTGTATCCGCAAGAAGATTGAAGGTAGTCTCGAATTTACCATCGGTCGTGAGATCCAGCTGTCGGGGGCGGTTGTGAGGGCAAGGCACCTCGGCACGCCCAATAGCTGCCACAGACGCCGGCCGCTGTGAGCCGTCCTTAAACCGAAGAAAAAGGCTACCGCGAAGAGGGACGCCGACTGCACCGCTACTTCCACCAACAAATCTACCTTCGAGCTCGGGTGTGCATTGAATGTGAGGTGGCCAATCCGACCGCGGAGATGTGCTACATGCGACGGCCGCAAGGATGACGGGCAAAAGAATTGGGTGAAGATTCATACGATTGCCTGGGCACCTAACCTCAATATGACCAAGTTTATTCGACACCGGCCGGCCGTCTTTGGCCGCTTATATGTCAGTCGCCTGTCGTATAGGCGGCCGGCGGCGAAGTCTCGGCGTCCCCTCTTACCTCCTCGCTCCAAACAACTTAGAGCGAGACTACTCCTCCTCCACCCGCCTGTCAATACGACAGGCGGTGGCCGTGTAAGCCTCTGGCTCCAGAGAGAAATGCGCCTATCTGCACGGCTGCTTATCCGGCAATCACTCGGCACCTTGGTGTGCGGAAAGTCACCCCGTAAATCTCTCCCCACCAGAAGCTTACCCGCTACACCCGAACGCCTTTGGCCCGCCCTGACGGGATAAGATGCCTGCCCCATGCGAGGCCTGAGTTTATACGTCACCTGGTGGACGTGTAAGGCGCCTACCCTCCCAGGGAACTTGGGCGCTTATACTTCTTCGTGGCGTGCCGGATAGGCAGCGCCGCTTATACGTCAGAGGCTGTTGCGACGCCTCAGAGAACTGACGATAAAACCTTGCAAATCGCCGATTTTTTGCGCTACACTTTCCCTGCCGCAGTTGATTGAGATCAAATCTCTCAGATCCAGGAAACCATGAAGCCGACCTCGCCCAGAATGTACCAACCCACTTCCCGCCCAGACCAGATCCGGGCTCTCTATTTCCTCAAGATCAGGCAGGGTACTTCCATGACCTGCCTCCTGCAGGAGGCCGTGGACCGATTCCTCGTCCCTTTTGGCGGCAGCGCAGGCCTGATTCCCGCCGGACGAGGCATGCCTCCGCAGAGCAGGTCCGCCGGCTCTGAGCTCCCCGGCCGCCCCGATTCAGTCGCTTGCCCTCCCGGGAGGGCAAGCGACTCCCCTACGTTAACGTTAGAGGCTGGAGCAAGGCCGCTTGGCTCTGTCAGGCGCTCTTAGTTCTTGACGCTGGTCAACCTTCGCTGACGTCGGCAATGACCAGGGCAGAGACATTACCTACCGCGGAATGCCCTGAATCGTCCCTCATGACCAGGGTAACTGTGAAGCTTACATGAGTTCCGGAGACAGTGATGCTACTCACGCCTACCTGGATCGTCGAGACTTCCTGATTGCCGTCAGAATATGATAACGAGAAGCCCTGCAGAGCAACTGAAGCAGAGTTGACGGCAGCCGGAAAATTGACTTGGGATGTCATTGTATCTTGACCGCCGAACGTGAGTGAGACCGTTTTAAATTGAAGACTCATTTCTCCTCCTCCGACCTAAAGAAGTGGCCATTTTTTACATCGCTCTTACGAATGCCTGCACCTGCGCCTGCGATGGTGCCGACCGGCACGAGCTCAATCCCCCCTGAGAAGGAGCTTCAGTACCAGTACCCGCACAGGCGTGCCCCCATAATGCCACCATAAGCGCTTGAGGGCTATTCCATGGCAGGTCCAGGAGCTAGCGTGCGGGGCGAGGCCGGGGCCGGGGCACCGCTTCGGCCTGTTGGGGGCGGGCCCGCCCCCAACCCCTACCCCTCCTCCCGTCGCACTATTGTCTCCAGAGGCAGGCATGCCCGGCCGCTCAAGGCCGCGCGGTGTCCTGCTGAGAGAGGGGTGCAGTCCATGAGCCGCAGTTCCCTTCGTCATGGCGCCGGCGCGCTGATCCTCGCCGCCGGTGTCCTCCTCCCCCAGACGGCATGGGGGCACGGGCTCCAGTTCCCGCCGCCCGGGAGCCGGGGAGCCGTGTCCGCCCTCGAATGGACCGGCTGGTCCGGCCTCTGGAGTTTCCTTTCCGATTCCTGGTCCAAGAACCGGGCTGGCATCGATCCGAACGGCGAGCCGGGGCCGTCCGAAAGCACCCAGGCGGCCCCCACCCCACCCGACTCCGGCGGCGAGAACCGGGCTGGCATCGATCCAGACGGCTAGTCCTACCTCGAGGGGGCTGCCCGGCACGGGAGCCCCCTCTTTCTTCGGCTCCAGTGTCCCGTTTTGGTCCCCAGCGGTAACTTCCTCTACAGTGGATGTCTCGCGACACGACAACGGAGACCCGGATGTGCCCTGCGCGCCAGCCATCGTCCTGCGACCTGCGGCAGATCCTCGCCGAGGCCAAGCCCGAGATCGACCGCATCCTGCGGCGGTGGCGGATCTCGGAGGCCGAGGCGGAGGATCTGATCACGAGCGCGCTCCTCGGCGTCTCGTTCCGCTGGGAGCGTATCCACGATCACCGGACGTGGGTGCTCCGGGCCATCGAGAAGGAGGCCCGCGGCCGTCGCGCCCCGCATCGGGAGGAGCCGGACCATGGATGAGAATGAAAAGGAAGCGCCCGCGGAATATGAAGGGGCCATCGAGCGGGCCGCCGGCCGGGTGGGCCGTCACCTGGAAGGCCTGCTGCGGGAAATCGATGAGGCGGCGGCCCGGTTCTCCGAGATCCTCGCTGCCGGGCAGCCGGAGCGCCGGGGACTCGTCGAGGCCGAGCCGCGCTTCCACGGCTTGAAGCTGTGCGACCTCCTCCAGGAGAAGAGCCGCGAGGCATGGTTCACCGATCCCGGCGGGGCGGTCGAATTGGCTGAACTGGCGGTGGCCGTCGCCGGCCGGCTCGACATCGATCACTATGGTGTGGGTCTGGTAGAGGAAGCCCGCGCCCTCGCCTGGGCCCACCTGGGAAATGCCTCCCGCATCGCCTCCGACCTGCGGCGGGCCGAGGAGGCCTTGCAGACCGCCGAGTCCTGCCTGGAGCGGAGCGGGGGTGACGCCCTCGCCGAGGCGCAGATCCTCAGCTTCAAGGCATCGCTTCGCAACTCCCAGGGACGGTTCGAGGAGGCCGCCGAGTTGCTCGACCGGGCTCTTGCCATCTATCGCGCGGCCAAGGATCGGCATCTGGAAGGCAAAACGCTTATTAAGAAGGGCATGACGCTGGGCTACAGTGGCCGGTTCGCGGAAGCCGTCCGGCTGCTCCAGCGGGGCCTGGCACGGATCGATCCCGCGGAGGAGCCGCGGCTCCTCGTCTCGGCCCGTCACAACCTGACCCTTTATCTCGAGGAGAGCGGTCAGCACCGCGAGGCACTCTCAGCGCTGGAGGCGACGCGGGGGCTGTATCTCGAGCTCGGCGAGCGGATGCATCTGGTGCGGCTGCGCTGGCTGGAAGGAAAGATCGCCCGCGGGCTTGGCCGGCTGGACGAGGCCGAAGCCGCGTTGCGCGAGGCGCGGGACGCGTTCGTCGAGCGCGGCATCGGTTTCGACGCGGCGCTGGTGTCGCTCGATCTCGCCATGGTCTACGTCCAGCGGGGCGAGACCGCCGAGATCCGGCGGCTGGCGGCGGAGATGGTGCCGATCTTCGAATCCCGCGACGTGCACCAGGAGGCCCTCGCCGCCCTCCTCCTCGTCCGCCGCGCCGCCGAGGCCGAAGAGTTCAACCTCGCCCTCCTTCAACGCGTCGCCACCTTCCTCCATCGCGCGCGCCACGACCCGGGGATGCGCTTCGAACGCGAGCAGGGGTGACCCGCCGCCGTAAAAATCTCGAGCAATCTCCTTTACGTGGCGCCGAACGCGATGGGCGTCAGCGGCGGAACCGCGCATTTTGCGGTTTCCGTCCGCTGAAGGCCCGGGGTTGGGCAGTCTGCCCTAGAGATCAAGGTGCTCACCCTCAGAATACCATTGTAGAAGATCTGGGGCCTTGCTCGCCAACCCTCACCAGCCCTCAAAGGGTTCGGGACCGCCAGTTCCGGACTTCATCGCGAGTCTGTAATAGCGCGGTACTGACAGACCCTCCGATTCGAGTGCTCTGATACGGGAAGCAAGCTCCTCCTCAGTGTAACCGCGCTCGTTGTGAGGGCCTCCCGGCTCTCGTGTAAACAAAACCATCCCAGGCGCGGCCGGTTCTTGAGCAAATTGATGCCAGTGAGTAGTCCATCTCACGTTGTCCAGCACGGCGGTTTTCTGAAAGGCCTGAAGCACCAGCGCCCGCGACGGAAAGTCGTAGTGCTCAATCAATTCAGCAATATGATGCCATGCCTCAAGCTTCTTCTCCTTGGGCTCCCGGCACTCGGCCGTTTCACCATTAACACGCAGATCGCCCGAAATAGTGTCAAAGGCTGCTTCTAGCGTGCCGGGAATGCTTCTCAGGCGTTCGTTGACCAGCCGCCAGAACTGGTTGTCTGTAAGCTCTTCACGGATTCCCATTGCACACCTCCTTCTCCGCTGCCATCCAGCTCGGCCAGCCGCGACTCTCGCAAGGGACCTGATGGTCCGATTTCCGCCGCCGAGTAAGCCAGGGGGCTCTTTGCGATGCGCTGTCGCGTTCAGTGCCTCGCTTTTTCGCCGTGTCAAGGAACGTGGATAGCAGCCCGATCACGGCGAGGTAAATATGCCGCGCACGGTTGTGATGTGTTCCTCAGGTGTGATCTCACCCTGCGCAAGCCTCTCGGCAGAGTCAACCAGTGTACGCAGTGCGAGGAGTCCACCAATGCGCTCCTCAAGTAAGGAGCGGAGACGTTGATCGTGGCCAGGCAGAAAGGAGCCGCCTACTGGTGTCTCGCCACATCCACATTCACACATCACATGGTCCTCCTTGACGCCCAACGCTATAAGTTAGCCGGCTTACGTCCGGTTGAGCAAGAGGGTTGGGCGCTCGCTGGTCGATCTTGCGAGGCAAACACACTCTCGCTCTCGTTGCTGTTCCGGATTTGTTCCTCTCTAACCTCCCGGCAGAGAGCCGAGAACTCCGGTTCGTAGCCGTGCCCCTGGGTGATCTCAAAAATCTCATCGTGATTCATCAGAGGGCGGAGTAGCTGCCTGCATGCCTCAAGGCTATCCTTCCGTGACTGAGTAAATCCGTGCTTGGCGCCAAAGTAGGTGGAAACTATAGCATTCATCAAGGTATAAGCAAACCAACGTCGCCGTCGAGCCTCAATATGAGAGGCGGCATTCTTCGGGTCCATCAGCGTATCGGCCATCACCAGCATCTCATCGCTGCTTAAGGCCACTGCATCAACTGCCATCCATGCCTCTCGCAGCGACCTCTCATAGTCCAGTTGGGCGATCCTTCTCGTCCCATACCAGATGAACAGGGAAACCGCGATCGAGCCAATAAGCGTGACAAGAGCCAGAATTGCCTGGGCCACTGCTGCAAGCGCCGCAATCTGATCCGATGACATGCCGAACATGTAATTCCTAACCCAAGGCTCTAGACAACCCTTCTCGAAAGCTTCGACTCACCTTGCACTCAATACTGTACACCTTCAATGCCATAAGCTCAGGCTGTCGCCCAACGTTTCTGGGCATAAGCGGGGGCGCCAGCCATCCGCTTGATGCCCACGGGTTGGGCGACCAGCCGAGGAACTTACGCAGTCAGGCTCCGTGTGTTCAAGGATTTCCGCAAACCTGACCAAGGGTTTCAAGTTCGGGCTTGGTAATTGGAGAAAGGGTGCTGCTCGCATAGATAACGACCCACGCTGGGCCGCCATCGCCACCGTTGCCCCCTGGGAACTGCCCTCCCGCAGCTGCCCCGCCTCCCCCCCCTCCTGCACAGATTCCACCGTTTTCGCCTGCCTTCGCATTGTTGGCGGCGCCATCGGAATGGCCGTTGCCTGAGCCGGCCCGTCCGCCACGTCCACCGTCGCCCGCCGGAGACGCACCGCCACCTGACCCGCGAAGACCACCTTGGCCCCCCGGCCCGTTTCCGCTCGGGCCTGGGGTGCCACCCTTGTGCTTGTTCTTGTAGTCCTTCCCGGATTCGGCATCGCCAATGTTCATCGCTGCGCCGTCTCCTCCTGCATAGGCCTTTCGCCCACCAAGGGATCGGCCGGAACCATTGTCCATCGCTCGAGCCCCCTCTCCGCCCTCGAATGTGAAAGAACCGATCTTCACTGTCATCCCATCCGCGCCGGGTCCGCCCGGATCTGGATAGACTCTGTGGCCAGGGGGGATCTGCGCGCACTCGGACGCGTCCCTACCTCCGCCACAACCTCCAGCCCCGTTCTCAGCAGAAAATGTTACCTTGAGAACAGTTGATGCGGCGATAGGGCCGTATGTGTACGTCCGAACGTCCGCTCCCGCACCGCCGCCACCCGAGACTCCATATCCGTCTTGGGGAGCCTTCCCGGCGCCTGCGCCTCCTCCGCCCCCGCCGCACCCGATGATGTGGATGTATACAGGGCTGCTCAGCGCTGTCCAATCAAGGCTCTGGTTGCCGATCGGCCCAACGAGCGGCAGGTTGGTGGCGGGCCCGCTGTAGACGCACACAGCCGATTGCGCTCTGCCGCTTGGCAGTGGCTGACCCGATGCCTTCGATACCTGTAACGCAATGAGAACCGAGATCAATGCCAAGACGCGCCTCTCCACTTGCATAGAGTCCTCCGGTGCCGGTCCGCTATCGGCGCTCAATCAGAGTTGAGAATCAGTTACTGATGATCGAGTAGGGCGTGAATCCACGCGCGCCTGCCTTCGCCGCCCAACGGGTTTCCGCTTCACCCGGCTGCGCCAGCAGTCCGGTGCAAGCGTGTGTTAGGCGTCGGCCCTACATGTCTTTGGCAGCCTTCTCCTGTGCCTGACGCTTGCGCTGAAGATAAACACCTTCATGCTCCTTTAAGCGGTAGAATACCCCAGTCACAACCTTTGAGCCAAAGTACTCGAACAACGAAACTCGCCATTTCGGGGATTCCCAGTGGGCAACGTTGCCCTCGAATTTAGCACCAAAGGTAGTTTGCAGAGTCTCCGAGGACTGACTGGACGGCGATCCGAACTTAGCCTGCATCGCTGTTTGTACCTTCTCAAATCCGGAGTGAGGCAGCATCACCTCAACACTCCAGAGTTGCGGCCCAGAGCCGTCGAGTGCAATGAAACGATACAGGAGACCAGGCCGCCCTGCCGCCTTAATCTCCTCAAATCCGAGGGTCGGTACTTCTGCAAAGGTGGGAGGCGTAAACTTCTTGTCTATGATCTCGTAAGGGAAATACAGAATGCACCAGGTTTCGCCAGGCACCTCCGAGGCCGCTTCAACGATGAAACCTTTGGGCCTATCGTCGGAACAGAAGGGCGCTACGTCATTTCCGTTTGCTTGGCGTCGATGATTGGCCTTGAAGGTTGCGAGCTCCTGGCCAAGAGGATCACCCTTGAAGATCAGATCATTAGGCAGTGGCTGTTCTGGTCGGTCCGTTTCCGCATGGGCGGGAATGGCTCCACCAGTGACTACGAGGAACGCCAGGATGACGATAGCTTGCTTCATCTATATCTCCATCTGCAGCGATGATGGTGTCACTACGCCTAACCTATGATTCGACGTGCCTTTGTCCTTCATACGGCCATAGGGATGAACCTATAAACGCCTAGTCGGTGCGGGTCCACGGCTCGTAAGCCTCCTCACTCAAAAGCACTTATCGAAGTTTAGCCCGACTGGCGGGCGGCGTCAAATGGATAGAAGGTCGGCCATAAGGAGGAGACTCGGGTTGTTACGCGTCAGGAAGGTGACGATAAGCCATCGGCCGCAGGTCGGATGCGCTCGGCAAGTGCCTGATAGGCTCTATGGATCTCCGCTTCCCTGAAGAAGCGTGCGATGGAAGGCGGGCCGGAGCACTGTCCTTCAACAACCCCGGCCCGTGGGTGTAGATCATCGTCGTCTTCAACTGCTCGTGCCCCAATAGCTCCTGGACCGTCCGGATGTCATAGCCACTTATCAATAGGTGGGTCGCGAAGGAGTGGCGGAGCGTGTGGCAGGTCGCGGGCTTGGTGATCCCCGTCTCCTGAACCGACGCCCGGAACGCCCGCTGGACTCTCCTCTCATAGAGATGATGGCGGACACACACACCGGTTCGAGGATGAAGGCAGCGGCTTTCCGCGGGAAATACCCACTGCCATGCCCACTCCCGGTTCGCCCGCGGATACTTCGCCTCGAGGGCATAGGGCAGCGAGACTCCGATGCCATCCCTTGCATCCTTCTCATAAATGGCCCTGGCTCTCACCAACTGCTCCTTCAGGCTGCCCTCCAACTTCACCGGCAGCATCGTCATCCGGTCCTTGCTTCCCTTTCCTTCCCTCACCGTGATCTGATGTGCCAGGAAATCCACGTCCTTCACTCGCAGCCGCAACCCCTCCATCAGCCGCATCCCGGTGCCGTACAGCAGCCTCGCGATCAAACCCTCTACACCGGTCATCTGGTCCAGGATGCTCTTCACCTCTTGCCGGTCCAACACCAGCGGCAGCCGCCGGGTACGCCGTGCCCGGACCAAGCCTTCGAGCTCCCCCAGTTCCCGGTTCAGAACCCGCCGATAGAGGTACAGGATCGCCGCCAGAGCCTGGTTCTGGGTCGAAGGGCTCACCTTTCGCTGCTCCGCCAGATGACTCAGGAACGCCGTCACCTCCCTCTCCCCCATCTCCATCGGATGCCGCTTGCCATGAAAGAGGATGTACCGGCGGATCCAGTGCAGGTACGCCTGCTCCGTCCGGTAGCTCAGATGCTCGACGCGGATCGCCGTCCGCACCCTGTCCAGCAGCTTGGGGCCCGTCGCCCCTCCTGTCGTCTCCGCCAACCTGCCTCTCCTCTCTCCCGGTCTCCCGGGAATCCCGTTGCGTCCAGAAGAGGAAAGACGGAATCCGCCCAGAAAATCTTGCACTTTTCTCCGCCCTATTGACACCCCCTCCCCTCCTCCGCTACACTTCGAACATCAGCAGAAGCCCGGCGCGGAGCTCTTCCCGGGAGGAAGGGGGACGAGGAGAAGAGGAAGAAGAAAAGCAGGGCCCGACAAGATCATCTTGAACGGGGCAGGCCGGCGCGTGGCTGGCTTGCGGCCCGGAAGCGAGTTTGCCCCTCACTCCCGAGCCTAGCCCACACAAACCTTCGTAGGAGGATTTATGCAGGATAACCTGAAGGGTACCACTGTACCCAGCCCGCAGCATCCCAACGCCTTTACCAGTTCCTTCCTCACCCGTCTCGCCGAGCGGGACGAGCCTCCCACGGCCGGTGACGCCGATGTGGCCGGGCCCTGGCGGATCGAAGCCATTCCAAGCCACGGCTTCGGCCTGTTCCGGGTCGGCGAGAGCCTCGGTCGCGGCTTCGCTCCGGTGGCGGTCTTCCCCTCCCGCTGGTTGGCGCTTCTCATGGCGGGTATCCTCCCCGGCACCGGCCGGGACCCGCTTCTGATCCTCTCCAAGCAGCCCGACGCCCACGGCGCCTATCCCGTCGCCCTCGCCGGTGGGGGTGACGACGGCGGCGGCGATGGCGGTGACGAAGACGGCGGCGGCCGCCGTGCGGTCGGCTTCCTTCAGTTCTTCGACGAGCGGGCGGTTGACGCGCTGAACGTCGTCGTCCATCTGCTCCAGGCGCCGGAGTCTCTGGCCTATGTGCTGGAGGCGGCCGGGTCCGTCACCCTCGAGCGGTGCGGGGCCATCCTCGACGAGCGGGCGGCCACGACGGAGTAGGCGGTCCGTCCTTATCCATAAGGCAGGCGCCACCGGCGGGCCGAGTCTTGCCGGTGGCTCTCCCCTATCCTCCTGTCGGACGGAGGAATCCTCAGGGGCGCGGCCTTGGACACGGCGGCAGCCCCATCACGATTCAGTTGTCAATGAACACCGGGCCGTTCCGGACGTCTCCAGCGTCATTTCGGAGTTTCCGGGACGATTCCTCAACACTTCGCCGCCGCGCCGTACTACTTCGCCGCGGTTCCTCAACACTGAGGGACGATTCCGGAGCAGTCCGGAGCGGTTCCTCAATACTTCGCCGCCGCGCCGTAGTGCTTCGCCGCCGTTCCTCAACACTGAGGGACGACTTCGGAGTAGTCCGGGGCGGTTCCTCAATGCTTCGCCGCCGCTCCGTAGTACTTCGCCGCCGTTCCTCAACACTGAGGGACGACTTCGGAGCAGTCCGGAGCGGTCCCTCAATACTTCGCCGCCGCGCCGTAGTGCTTCGCCGCGGCTCCTCAACACTGAGGAACGACTTCGGAGCAGTCCGGAACGATTCCTCAATGCTTCGCCGCCGCTCCGTAGTACTTCGGGAAGACGCCTCAACACTGAGGGATGATTCCGGAGTGCTCCGGACGGCTCCTCCACCGCTGTCAGACCGACCAGCAAATACAGACTCAGGCTACAGTTAGCGCCGGTCAGCCGTCAATACAGTCAGCGCGAGGGATTGTGTGGTAGGATTGTCGGGGCCGGAGGGTAGCCGCTCGGTCTGGAGACGGAGCGGGGCTCCGTCTCCAGAGGATTACAGCGGCGGGGTCAATCCCGCGGGAAGACGCCCTGGCCCGGTGCCAGCAGGACGTCCGGATCGAAGGCCCTCTTGGCGGCGAAGAGCCGGGGCCAGCGCGAGCCGAAGTGCTGGCGCCAGTCCTCGGGGCTCATCGGCACCGAGTCGACCGGATAGAAATACCCGCCCACGGCCCGCGCCTGCTCGAAGAGCTGGCGGTTGGCGCCGATCAGCTCCGCCGTTCGCTCCGGCGTCGGCGGGATGGCGGTGCGCAGCAGGCCGAAGAGGAAGAAGGTGTCCCCCTCGGGGATCCGGAAGTTGGGGGTCGTGAAGCCGTCCCGCTTGTAGGGATAGATGAGGATCGGCCCCTGCCCCATGTCCGCCGGGTCGAGGGCCGCCAGCGTGCCGCCGATGAAGCTCTCGGCCTGGTCCGTCGGCAGCAGCAGGTCGATCCAGGGATGAGGGAAGTACCAGACGCCGAGCTGCTGGAGGAGCTGCACCAGCGGCTCCAGACGGTTCAGGAAGTCGAAGTACGGCATGTCGCGGGCAGTCTGCTGGCCCGGCAGGAAACGGAGGCCGGCCAGCAGGGCGGCGTCGTCGGGCTCGCGGCCCGGCGTGAATCCCCGGGTCGCCTCCAGGGAGTAGAGCCAGCCCCCGGCGCCGTCCGGCGCGGCGAAGCCCTGGACGGTGTCGAACCGGCGGTCCTCGATCAGGAGCAGCAGGTCCTCCAGGAAGACGTGGAGGTCATCGTACTTGGCCTCGTAGAAGCGGGTGAGGACCGGGGCCGGCACCAGGCGCAGCCGGGCGCGCACGATGACGCCGAACTGCCCGAGCCCGGAGAGGACGGCGTCGAAGAGCTGCCGGCGGTGGGTTGGAGAGCAGGTGACGAGCTGGCCGCGGCCGGTCACCACCTGGAGCTCCAGCACGTTGCTCACCTGCGGGCCCTCGCGGAACGCCTGGCTCCCCACGCCGCCCACGGTCAGCGTGCCGCCGATCGAGAGGTCGATGTAGTCGGTGAGGGTCGGCGGCGCCACGCCCAGCGGCAGGGTCTGCCGCAGCAGGTCGCTCCAGCGCACGCCCGCGTCCACCAGGGCGTCGCCCGCGTTGATCTCATGGATCGTGGCCAGGGCAGACATCTCGATGACCACGCCGGCCTCGACCTGGGCCTGCCCGTGGGTGCTGTGCCCCTGGCCCCGGGCGGCCACCTGGATGCCGTGCCTGGAGGTGAACTCGAGGAGACGGACGACGTCGTCCACCGATCCCGGCCGCAGCACGGCCATGGGCCGGCGATGGATGAAGTGGCCGTAGTCGTCCGCGGCGGCGGTCAGCGAGGCCTCGTCCGTGAGGAGTTGGCCGTCGAAGGAGGGGAAATCCGCCGCCGTTTGGGCCCGGCCGGTGGCGAGCTCCGCCGCCGTGACCCAGCTCCGGAAGTGGACGTCGAAACCGGTGACGGCGACCGCCGCCAGCGCTCCGCGCAGAAAGTTGCGGCGTGACACCGCCGACTCACCGGGTGTGTGATCCATGGTCTTGTCCTTCATGGGGGGAGTCTCTCCATCAGCGCGCCTCGGAAGGCGCCGTTACTACGTTCTCGTCCGTGGGATCGAGAGCCGACACTCTAGAACAACGAGGCGACGGGGGGCAGCCCCTCACGGCGCGGCTGAGGTGCAGAGCTGTCGGGTAGGCCCTAGGCGTGGAGCGGGACCTTCTCCTCCTGCTGGCCGAAGCCGACCAGGAGGTGGTGCAGCGTCGGGAGGCTGACGCCGAGCTGTTGCGCGGCTTGGCGCCGGTCCCCGCCGCACGCTTCGAGGGTCGACGTGACCAGCCAGCGCCTCACCTCTTCCAGCGGCGCGCCAATCCGGAAGGCCTTCCGGCGCGGAGAGGCGCCCCGGATGTCGGGCGGCAGGCTGTGGGGACCGACCTCCTCGTCCGCCATGATGTAGGCGCGATGGACCACGTTCTTGAGCTCGCGCACGTTGCCGGGCCAGTCGTGGGCGCGCAGGCGGTCGAACGACTCCTCGGGCCACCGCTTGGCGGTCCCCTGCCGCTCGTTGAGCTGGGCGAGGAAGTGCTCCGCGAGCAGGGGGATGTCCTCGCCCCGCTCGCGCAGCGGCGGCATCTGGATCGGAAAGACCTGCAGCCGGTAGAGCAGGTCCTCGCGCATCTTGCCTTCCCGCACCAGCTTGTGCGGGTCGCGGTTGGTCGCGGCGACGACGCGCGTGTCGACGTCCACCGGCGCGTCGCCGCCGATCCGCATCACCTGGCCGGTCTCGAGCACCCGCAGGAGCTTGACCTGCAGCTCGATCGGCATCTCGGTGACCTCGTCCAGGAAGAGGGTGCCCTTGTGGGCGCGCTCGAAATACCCCTTGTGACGCCGCTCGGCGCCGGTGAAGCTGCCGCTCTCGTGACCGAAGAGCTCGCTCTCGATCAGCGTCGGCGAGATGGCGCCGCAGTTGAGCGGCAGGAAGGGCGCCTTGGCGCGCCGCGACAACAGGTGGACCGTCTGCGCGGCGAGATCCTTGCCCGCTCCGCTCTCGCCGACCAGCAGGACCGAGGCGTCGGTGGGCGCGACCCGGCTGAGCATCTCCGCCAGCTCCTGCATCGGCGGCGACGTGCCGAGCAGCAGCCCGAGCCGCCCCACGTCGTCGAGGGCCGAGGAGGTCACCGTATCCGGTCCGGCGCCGGCCTCCTCCTCGATCCCCGCCGCGGCCAGGTCGGCCATCACCCGCTTGAGCCGGCCGATGTCGAGCGGCTTGGTGAGGTAGTCGCTCGCCCCCTGACGCAGGGCCTGGACGGCGCTCTCCACGTCGGCGGCGCCGGTCATCAGGACGAGCTTCGTCGACCCGCCGGGCCCCTGGCCGGCGAGCAGGTCGATGCCCCTGCCGTCGGGAAGGTGGAGGTCGACGAGCGCCACGTCGGGGGCCCGCTGGCCGAGCAGGGCGCGGGCATCCCGGAGGGTGCCCGCCGTTTCGGTGATGAAGCCCTGCCCCTCGATCAGCTCCGCAAGAGCCGAGAGAAAATTGGGGTCGTCGTCGACGAGAAGCGCGTGCGGCATTAAGGTCCCTTCACTCCCGTCGCAAACGTAGCCGTGGCCCGGGATGAGGAGGCGATTCTAGACCAGATCGGGGGCTCAGGCCGCGGGAACGAATCGGACCTCGAACATCTTCGGCCACAGCTTG
>Ga0196965_1000729_pt1 | contig 16034 bp, 12 predicted proteins | sample S1_20metaG_FD_148668 | JGI IMG/M metagenome (GOLD analysis project Ga0196965, IMG submission 148668) | Soil microbial communities from Anza Borrego desert, Southern California, United States - S1_20 | ecosystem: Environmental > Terrestrial > Soil > Desert | place: USA: California | collected... | reverse complement strand
CTTAGAGCTGAAATCGGATATTACCATAAAACAACTAAAGATATTCTTATTCCACTACCAGTACCTGGTTATCTCGGCAATGGTGAAGGTGCAACCATAATGTATAACGCCGCAGAGATGTTAAACACCGGTATTGAGTACGATGTAAGCTGGACTAACGAATGGAATGGAATTAAGTATAGGATCGGTGCGGTAGGTTCAACTGTTCATAATGAAGCAACACGCGTATTTGGTTCAAGTGAAGATAGTAAGCCTTTATTCAATAGCGCTTCAACCACAGCGACAAGACCCGGATTTCCTGTAGGTTTTTTATGGTTATAAGACAGATGGTGTTTTTCAAAACGAAGGTGAATTAAATGCCTACCCACACCTTTCCAACGCAGGCGTTGGCGATGTGCGTTTTGTTGATGTTACTGATGATGGTGTTCTAAATAGCGATGACAGAACATATTTAGGTTCTCCCATTCCAACCTTCTTGTACGGTTTTAACATCGAAGTTGCCTATAAGGCGTTTGATCTGTCGGTTGACTTTCAAGGACAATCTGGAAATAAGATCTTCAACGCGAAAGAAACAGTTCGGCCTGACTTGTATAATTTCGAGAAGCATGTTTTTAACAGGTGGACAGGAGAAGGAACCAGCGACAATGAACCAAGAGCTTCACAAGGTGGATACAATTTCCTTCCATCATCACGGTTCATTCAGGATGGATCATTTTTTCGGTTAAGAAATATTACGCTGGGCTATAACCTCCCAACCAACGTAGCCGAAAAGGTTCGTATGAAATCAGCGCGACTTTATGTCCGCGGAACAAATGTCTTTACAAGTACAAAATTCAATGGTTACTCTCCTGAGGTAAGTTCTGGTGATGCGTTGAACAACGGCATTGATAATAGTGGTTACCCAGTAACCGCTATTTACTCTGCAGGACTAAACGTAACATTTTAAAATTTAATGAACAGATATGAAGAAAAGTTCTAAATTTTTTAAAAGTCTATTGATCATGACACCTATGTGGGTCATGTCTGGTTGTAGTGACTTTCTCGAAAAGCCATTGCAAAGCCAGCTTACACAAGAAAATTTCCCAACTACTGCGTCGGATGCACTTTTAGCAACCAATGCAGTTTATAATATCCTTCGCATAAACCTTTATCATCAGGGCTTGTTCCCCATATTGGACATTATGTCTGACGATGCGCATAAGGGAAGTAATCCCGATGATGCGGCAGCAACGATTGGTCCATACGACAACTTTACGCATATTCCTACCGAAGGAAGTTTAAGTCGCTGGTGGAATACATTGTACGAAGGTGTAAAGCGTTCAAACGTCGTGATTCAGCTTGTCCCTGCAATTAGTATGGATGCAACGCTTCGCAATAGATATATTGGTGAGGCACAGTTTCTACGTGCTCTATTTTATTTTGATCTCGTTCGGGCATGGGGCGGTGTACCTATTGTTACAGGAACTGCGCCATCGCTGGATTTAACACGTGATACTTCGGAAGACGTATACGCGATAATAGAAGCAGATCTCCTGGATGCCATTGAGATGCTTCCTGAAAAATCTGATTATTCATCTAAAGACTTAGGTCGTGCCACCAAAGGCGCCGCTAAAGCACTGTTAGCCAAGGTTTATTTATTTCAAGGTGATTGGGCAAATGCTGAAAAGTATTCGCTAGAAGTAATTCAATCCGGGCAATATGACTTAGAAGAAAACTTTTCAGATGCTAATAGCGAAGCTGGTGAGCATGGCGTCGAATCTGTTTTCGAGATAGGTGCTACGCGTTTTGAAAGTGTACAAAACGGTGGTAACCCGTATGCAAATGTTCAAGGTGTAAGAGGAATGCCAAACCGTGGCTGGGGTTTCAATCGGCCTTCGTTGGATCTTCAGGAAGCTTTCGAGGAAGGCGACCCACGCCTGGATGCCACTGTAATTTATTTAGGAGAAGAACTGGATGGCATAACTATAGTTGGTGATGGATCTACACCGGACGAAACACGAGATGAAAATGATAATCTACTTCAAATTGAATGCTATAATCAAAAAGTCTGGACCGCAGGGAACGATGTACCTACGCAATTTGGCCACAACCGTCGCATCATACGCTATGCAGACGTTTTGCTAATGGCAGCTGAAGCGCTTACGCGGAATAACAAGCCGGAAGACGCCCTTATTCACCTTAATGAAGTACGTGAGCGCGCGCGCGGTGATGTGCCTGAACTCCTGCCGGACATTACAGAAACGGATACAAATCTTTTGTTGGAAATTATTCTGCATGAACGAAGAATTGAACTTGCGCTTGAAGGACATCGGTTTTGGGATCTGGTTCGAACAGGAAAAGCATCTGCAGTTTTAGGCTCATTAGGATTTATACAGGATAAGCACGAGCTCTTACCAATACCACAAAGTGAAACCGATTTAACCCAAAATGTTATCGGACAAAACAACAATTGGGAGTAAAAACAAATAACCTTTTAAACTTAGAATTATGATGAAACAATTTAAATCGCTACGCAGCATAGCAGTCATGCTTTGTCTGCTGGCAACAATTTCGCTCACATATCAGAGCTGTAGTGATGACGATGACGGAGGAGCAAAAAGTATAACCCTATCGTCTTTAACTGCAGGTGATATAGATTTGAATGGCGCAACCAGCCCCAATAATGTTCCTGTGGATGCGACAGTAGTTGCTACATTTTCGACGGACGTAGATGCCTCTACAGCGACGGATGCTAATGTAAAATTAATCCGGGATTATGACGATGCGGAAATGGATATCGACGTTACGGCTTCTGATAGAACGGTAACAATTTCAACCGTTGAAGACCTGGGTTCCGGTACTTTGTATATCCTCCGCATCAATGGCCTTCAATCTGAAGGAGGAAAAATTTTGGCAGATGTGGAACGTAATTTTACAACAGCAGGAGCGTTTGCACCAGCTGGCGTTATAGCGCACTATTCGTTCGAAAATAATGCTGACGATGTGGTTGGTGATTACGATCCCTCCGACACCGAAGTAATTGACGTTACTTATGTGGACTCCCGTAATGCAAACGCTGGCCAGGCTGCTTCGTTTAATGGAACAACAACATTAATAGAGATTCCAAATGCAGATGAATTTATGACACATGAAGATTTTGCTGTTAGCTTTTGGATTAAGCCTACTTTTTCAGAAGGCCGTGGACAATTTGTCCTTGGGTTAGCGGGAGCGTATGGATTTCAGTTTGAAATTCCAAATGATTGGATGTGGGTAAAGATGGCGATGCGTTATCAATTACCCAATGGAACTGATGGAGAGGATAGCTGGTATCCAGGTAATGGAGAAACCAAAGACAATGGTGGGTTTCAGGGTACTACAATTAATAAAGATGTTTCCGCTTCGGGTGGCGTAGGAGAAACCTATTTTAAAGACAAGTGGGCACATGTTGTTGTGACATACAATAGCACAACCAAAGTTAATACAATGTATATCAATGGCGAAGCGGTGAAAGAACATGACTTTACGCTTTTCCCCGATGATAATCCGAAGAAAAATGCCGCCGGGGTTGTGTATGCTGGAAATCCTGCTCCAGGGAATAAATTAGCATTGGGCTTTATTCAATCAAGTGAAAACAGAACTCTTGTTGATGAATGGGCAGACCCTACAATTGATGGTACAGATCCAACCGACCCTGCAAACAAGCATTATCATGGATTAATGGATGATGTTCGCATTTTTTCAAAGCCATTAACGGCTACCGAAGTTACGCTGATGTATAACTCTGAAAAACCATAAAGATAGTTTAGTTTTAGTTAGATGAATTTGGTTTAAGGTTTCCGGTATTTACCGGAAACCTTTTTACAACTTTTTGATGTGCTGATGAGAAACATGTTAAGGTGGTACGTTTTTATTTTTATTCCGTTTTGTTTGTCATCATGTGACGACAAAGAGAATGAGCCGGATACTACCACGCAAATACAACTTTCTGACATAAAAATCGGTACCTATAAATTGAATTTGATTGATTTTACGAATAACAATGCGGCTCCCGTCGATAAACCCATTGTTATGTCTTTCTCTACTGCGATAAATGAAAATTTTGGCGATGAAAATATTACACTGTTAAATGCTACAACCAACGAGGAAGCGCATTTAACCTTCGCTTATCTTGACAATGGTAAGACGGTATCCGCTAAGCCCAATGTTAGCCTTCAGCCCAACAATTCATATCAGCTTCGTATTGAAAATGGATTAAAGGGGAATGATGGTGAATCGTTTCCAGGTTATTCAATTGAGTTTACTACCGTGCCATCAACGCTCGGACTTACTTCATTAAAAATCAATGAGGAAGAAGTTTTGACGAAGTCAAACGTACAAAATATTCCACTTTCGAACGTCGAGTTCGAAGCTACGTTTTCACATGCTATAGAAGCGTCAGTTGTTGAGGATGCGATAAGAATTTCCGGAGGATCGTCTATACCCCTTAGTTTTACACTTAGTAGTGATAATAAGACGCTAGTAATAAAGCCTAACCAAGGACTGGCGGAACTAAAAAGATACCAGCTTGTAATTTCAGATAAACTTACAGGTACAAATGAGGAAGTGTTTAATCAGTTTGCAAAAACGTTTTATACTACAAAGAGTACTGTTCCGGATTTTCCCCTCATCACAGACGAAGCGCTGCTCACCCTCGTTCAGCAACAAACCTTCAAATATTTTTGGGATTTTGCCCAGCCCAACAGTGGTATGGCACGCGAAAGAAATACTTCGGGTGATCTGGTGACAAGCGGTGGATCTGGATTCGGTCTTATGGCCATGGTTGTTGGTATTGAACGCGGTTTTATTTCACGTGACGAAGGGCTACAACGCCTGGATGAAATTTTAACCTTCCTTGAAGGTGCAGATCGATTTCACGGTGCCTGGTCTCATTGGATAAATGGCAACACGGGCAAGGTTATCCCTTTCAGTGCAAATGATAACGGTGGTGATCTGGTTGAAACCGCTTTGCTTGTACAAGGGTTGTTAACATTTCGCCAGTATCTGAATCCGGCTGAGCCTGATGAAGCAGCCCTGATAAATCGTATCAATGTCTTATGGCAGGGTGTTGAATGGGATTGGTACACAAAAGACGGTGAAGACGTACTCTACTGGCATTGGTCTCCTGACAAGGAGTGGGTCATGAATCATCAGATCAGGGGACACAATGAGACATTGATAACCTACGTGCTGGCAGCAGCATCACCTACGCATACCATTGATGCTGACGTGTACCAGAAGGGTTATGCGCGTAATGGAGCGATACAGAACGGAAAAACTTTCTATGACATTACACTTCCGCTCGGGGAAGATTACGGCGGTCCCCTGTTTTTCAGTCACTACTCATTCCTTGGGCTGGATCCACGTAGCCTCGAAGACAACTATGCCAATTACTGGACACAAAATGTAAATCATACGCTGATCAATCAGGCTTATGCCATTGATAATCCAAAAAATTATGTTGGATACGGCGATGAAAACTGGGGACTTACGGCCAGTGATAATCACAAAGGGTACTCAGCACACTCTCCATTGAATGATCTTGGAGTAATTACACCAACGGCTGCGCTATCCTCATTTCCATATACACCGGAAGAATCTATGAAAGCCCTGAAATTCTTCTATTACATTATGGGCGATAAGCTGTGGGGTGACTATGGATTTTATGATGCGTTTAATCTTACGGAAGGTTGGGTTGCAGATTCGTACCTCGCCATCGATCAGGGACCAATCATTATCATGATCGAAAACTATCGGACTGGCTTACTTTGGAACTTGTTCATGTCTGCACCGGAAGTACAAAGTGGATTGGATAAACTGGATTTTAACTACTAGGCATGAAGCGATTATTACCCCATCTGATTGTTTTCTTACTGGTCTTGTGCGGCTGCTCACGACAAAAACCAACAGCATCTCAGACTGTTCAACACCGCGATTCAATTAGTGACGATTCTCTACTCACGCTGGTTCAATATCGTACCTTCCAGTATTTCTGGGATGGCGCCGAACCGGTTTCTGGTGGCGCTCGCGAACGGTTTCATGTTGATAACGTCTACCCTGAAAATGATAAACACATCATTACCTCCGGTGGAAGTGGATTTGGTGTAATGGCGATCCTGGTCGGGATTGAACGAGGCTTTATCACCCGCGAGCAAGGTTATGAGCGTTTGAATAAGTTTGTATCGTGGCTTGAAAAAGCCGATAGCTTTCATGGTGTTTGGCCACATTGGTGGAACGGTGAAACCGGAAACGTGAAACCGTTCAGTCCGAATGATGATGGTGGTGACCTGGTTGAAACTTCTTACCTCGCTCAGGGTTTGCTTTGTGTTCGCCAGTATTTTAACGATGGTAATGAAGCAGAGCAACAGCTTGCTGCAAAAATCGATAAACTATGGAAGGCGATTGAATTCGACTGGCATCGGAAAAATGATCAAAATGTTTTGTACTGGCATTGGTCACCCAAACATCAGTGGAAAATGAACTTTGCCGTCGAAGGATACAACGAATGTCTCATTATGTATGTCCTTGCAGCAGCCTCTCCAACGCATGGCATACCCGCCGAAGTCTATCACCAGGGCTGGGCGAGGAGTGGTGGAATGAAGAATGACCCGGATCACCAACAATATGATTATCATCTTTCATTAAAACACAATGGTGCTCCACAATTTGGAGGCCCATTGTTTTGGTCACATTATTCGTTTCTCGGACTGGATCCCAGGAAGCTGAAGGATGAGTATGCCGATTACTGGGAACATAACCGGAATCATACTTTAATCAACAGGCAGTATTGTAGTGAGAATCCAAAAGGCTATAAAGGATACGGAGAATACGCGTGGGGTCTTACGGCAAGTTATTCGATCAATGGCTATGCAGCCCATAGTCCAACGGAAGACCAAGGCGTGATTTCTCCAACGGCTGCGCTATCCTCATTTCCTTATACACCTGAAGAATCGATGAAGGCATTGAAATATTTTTATTACAACCTTGGCGACAAGCTGTTTGGACAATATGGATTCTACGATGCATACAGTGAACACCATGACTGGTACCCAAAACGGTATCTTGCCATTGACCAGGGGCCGATCGTGGTCATGATGGAGAATTATCGCACAGGCTTATTATGGAATTTATTTATGTCTGCCCCGGAAGTACAAGTGGCAAAAGAAAAACTGGGATTTAAGTAGTAACGATCCTGGTTCACGCCGGTTTCTTTCAAAGAAGGTGGCGGAACAAAAAGCACATTCTGGAATTAAAGCGCAGTTAAAAGAATTAAGATGAAAGATACATTACCTAAACTGGCCAGCGCTATTGGAACATTAATGATAGCGCTGCCTTTTTTCTTTTCGTGTGAGAATAACCGTGATGCTGCAGGTGATGCGATCACTGCTAAGGTGGATTCTCTGTTGTCGGTAATGACCCTGGAAGAAAAAGTGGGACAACTTACATTGTATACCAGTGATTACGATGTAACCGGCCCTACGATCCGCGAAAATTATAAAGCGGATATAGAAGCCGGAAAGGTGGGCGCCATCTTTAATGCGTTCGGTGCTGGTTATACGCGCAAGCTCCAGGAGATTGCCGTAACTAAAACGCGACTAGGCATACCGTTGCTTTTTGGATATGATGTGATCCATGGTCATAGAACGATCTTCCCCATCCCTTTAGGTGAAGCAGCGAGTTGGGATTTGGCTGCGATGGAGCTTTCTGCCCGTATTGCAGCAGAAGAAGCTTCCGCTGAAGGCTTGCACTGGACATTCGCACCGATGTGTGACATCTCACGTGATCCGCGGTGGGGTCGTGTAGCTGAAGGTGCCGGCGAAGATGTGTACCTTGGGTCGCGCATTGCCGAAGCGCGAGTAAAAGGATTTCAGGGCAACGGTATTGGTGAAATTAATTCGGTATTGGCTTGTGTTAAACATTTTGCTGCATATGGCGCGGGGCAGGCAGGTCGTGATTATCACACGGTGGATATTTCTGATAGGGTTTTACGTGAAGTCTATCTGCCACCTTACAAAGCTGCGCTGGATGCTGGTGCAGCTACTGTGATGACATCTTTTAATGAGTTGGATGGTGTTCCGGCCACGGCAAGCAAATATCTCCTCACAGATATTCTTCACAATGAGTGGGCGTTTAGCGGGTTCGTTGTAACAGATTATACATCGATCATGGAATTGATACCACATGGTGTTGCAGAAGACACAGCAGCTGCCGCCGCGTTGGCGCTTCAGGCAGGTGTCGATATGGATATGCAATCAGGGTTTTATAATGATGCCCTGCCACAATTGGTAAAGGAGGGTAAGATTAAAGAAGCACAAATCGATGCTGCAGTTCGCAGAATACTTCAGAAAAAATTTGAGCTTGGATTATTTGATGATCCATATCGCTTCAGTAATGCTGAGCGGGAACAAAAAACCATAATGAAACCAGAGTTTCTTGAAGCGGCGCGTGACGTGGCCAGGAAGTCGATTGTTCTGTTAAAGAATGAAAATCAACTGCTTCCATTATCGAAAGCGGTAAAGAACGTAGCTGTAATTGGTCCATTAGCCGATAACAAAAAGGAGATTATCGGCTCATGGTCTGCTGCGGGTGACTGGTCAAAATCGGTGACAGTACTTGAAGGCATTAAAGCGAAAATACCAGGTGCAAAAATCCAGTATGCTAAAGGATGCAACATTAACGACGATTCAACACAGGGATTTGCAGAAGCCATCCGGATGGCAAAACAGGCTGATGTTGTTATTCTTACGGTAGGAGAAGCCGCTTTGATGACAGGTGAGGCTGCCAGCAGAGCAATGCTTGATTTGCCAGGCGTACAACAAAAACTGGTTGAAGAAATTTATGAAACTGGTAAACCTATCGTTGTACTACTCAGCAATGGAAGACCGCTTACGATCAATTGGATAGATGAACACATTCCGGCGATCCTGGAGACGTGGTTCTTAGGTACCCAGGCGGGTCACGCTATCGCCGATGTATTGTTTGGAGATTACAATCCTTCCGGAAAACTTCCGATGACATTCCCTAAATCCGTCGGACAAATTCCAATCCATTACAGCATGAAGAACACAGGACGGCCTATGGACCCGAACAACAAATACACATCGAAGTATCTCGACGAATCCAATGAGCCACTTTACGTATTTGGTTATGGCCTTAGCTACACTACGTTTTCGTATGGTGATATACGTTTAGATAAAGCGCAGCTTACTGATAAAGAGGAAATCACTGTTTCTTGTACGGTTACTAATGATGGTTCGCGTGCTGGTGAAGAAGTTGTTCAGCTTTACATTCGCGATCAGGTGGGAAGTGTAACAAGACCGGTTAAAGAATTAAAACGATTCGAAAAAATTGCATTACAACCCGGGCAGTCGCAGGAAGTTTCATTTACCCTCACACAAGAAGATTTATCTTTTTATAAACGCGACATGAGCTTCGGAACAGAGCCTGGAAGGTTTGATGTATTCATCGGTGGCAATTCGCGCGATACAAAACGTGCTACATTCACGTTGGAGTAGTGGTGGCACAAAGGCGCACGAAGAAGCACAAAGATTCACAAAAGAATATTATTAAATTCCTTGGTGTTACTTTCTGTATTTTCATTGTGAAACTTTGTGAAATAATCTCATGTTGTTAGCAGCTCCCTAACAATCGATTCCCATTCTTTTTCGAGAGAAATAGTTGGTACCGGTTTTCCGGCACGTTGATACCAGTAAGATGCATTCCCTACATCACCTTCTTTGCGATGAAGATAAGCATGAATCCATGATGCATCTTTAGTGTGGATATCTTGCGCAATAGTATGTGATGTTTCCCAATCTCCTTTTCCTTCAAACCAAAGTGCCTGAAGGAGCGGACTAAGTTCAGCAGGTGGAGTGGTGTGTTCCAGTGATTTGATAAAATCGTTAAATGTCATGCAGGAAGATTCAGGGCGTTTTAAAAGTGCAGGCGAAGGTAACATTAACTGCCAAAGAAATCCACCGATATATGCTGCAATGGCGTTAAGGATTCAACAGGTTGTTTCAATCTAATGAAAAACAACCTGATTTCAAACGTTGTAATTGAATTTAAAAATGCAAAAATTCGGTTCAAACCAAATCCATCCTTTTATGACTTTCTTTAATAATCCAGATCGCATTGCCGAAAATTACGGCTTGCGTATCGCCGCAGGACTTGTGGTGTATTTCATGCTTATGCGATTGCTTGATCTGAGCCATATCGTAGAATTACGGTTTTTAAATCTCGCCATCCTGAGCGCTGGAGTTTATGCAGCGCTTAAGAAATTTAAGGAAACCCATGGCGACACGTTACATTATTTTCGCGGCCTGGTTACTGGTGTAGCAACAGCCGGAATAGGCGCGCTATTATTTGGCTTATTCCTCTTCAGTTACATGCAGTTGGACGCAGACCTTATGCAGGCCATTAAAGAAAACGATCCCATGGGGCGTTATCTCAATCCATATATGGCCGCTTTCATTGTCGTTCTGGAGGGCTTCTTTTCGGGCTTCCTTGTCACATTTGTTTTGTTGAACTGGATTACAACGGATGAGGTGAACGTTTCTCATCCTTAGACTTTGTTCACTGGCATTACATTTTGACCATCAGTGCAGAACATAACTTTGATGCACATGGATATCTGGAATAAAGCACGTACATCGCAAGTATCGCAGATTTACGGTACGTTGATTTTTTTGGGACTTACAGTATACTTTCTTCTTATGTATGCCATCGGAGCAGTCCACATTATCGGATTACGCTTTCTAAATGTTATTATAATGCTGGCAGGTGTTTATTATGCTGTTTTGCAATACAGGCGTACACACAACGGTGAAATTTCCTACTTTAGAACGTTAACGTTGGGTACAGCCACCGCATTTATTGGATCAACCACGTTTGGAATTTTTCTATTCTTCTTCCTTAAGTTTGAAGGTAATCTCATGGAATCCATCAGGCAAAACGAGGAGATTGGACATTATCTTAATCCTTACATCGCTACCTGTGTGGTTATGATGGAAGGGGTGATCTCAGGTTTTGGCTTAAGTTATCTGTTGGGAAATTATATGAAGACGAAGGAGGCTACAGTAAGTCAGGGAGGAAAAATCCCCGTAGCAGATAAGAACGGACAATACACAACAACGTCTTATGTAAAATAAAAAACTAGTAGGTCATTAGTCATTCCAATGCATCTTTCGCCAGTGTATAGAATGCCTAATGACCTTAGCTAGTCGCTACTTTAGATTTTTATCCACGCTTGCTTTCTGTGACTTTCAACTATTGCATCACATAATCTCAATTCACGCAGCCCTTCTTCAAAAGTTGGATAAGATGGTTTGTCGGGTTGCTTGCCTGCTCTCACAGCCGTATAGATATCCCGGAAAAGTTGCTTCGATGTATCGCCGAATCCTTCGTTGTGACCACCAGGATAGGTAATTATATTTCTTACCTCTTTATCAACAAGACTTGGGTCACGCATTAATACCTGATTTGGTTCATTGCGTTTGCCAATCCATAACTCATTGGGCATTTCTGAATTCCAGGCCATGGTCAGGTTCGAACCTGCGATCTCCAGACTTAATCTGTTTTTTCTTCCGGCGGCCACCTGGCTCACTGTTACAACGCCACGGCTACCGTTTTCAAAACGTAATAGTACACTGGCGTAATCTTCTGTTTTGATAGGCACATCGGCATAATCTTCTGCTGTTAATAATTTTCCGGAATAAGTTTCCACAGGCTTGAGTGGCTTTTTCCTGGTTGGATGTACAGTAGAAAAATCTGCCATCACTTCCGTAATGCTTAATCCGGATATATATTCGATAAGATCAATAAGGTGAGATCCGATATCCGCGATCGCTTTGCTGTCACCAGACTTATCCGGTTCAAGTCTCCAGTTATAATCTGTAGCATAGAAAAGCCAATCCTGAAGGTAACTTCCCATAATGGAATATACATCACCAAGTTCTCCTTTTTCCCGCATGATTTTCATTTGTCGAACAAGCGGATAGTATCGGAGATTAAAACTCACCGCATGTACGAGTTTTTTCTCGCGTGCCAATGCCAGGAGCTCTTCGGCTTCTTTTACCGTTGTGGCCAGGGGCTTTTCACAAACCACATGCTTTCCGGCAAGTAATGCCGTCTTCGCCATAGGGTAATGCAGGTTGTTCGGCGTACAAATATGTACACAATCAAAATCTGCTTCCTTAACCATTTTATCATAATCGATATAATATGCGGGTATACCCATGGCCACTGCTTTTTCTGCAGCCTCATTTTCAAAGGGATGGAAAAGTGCTACAATATCAATATTGCCAGCACGTCTAAGGGATTCGATATGGACCGGACCGATAAAGCCAACTCCGGCTACCGCTACTTTAATAGGTTTAAGGGGTGTCATGCGTATTTTAAGTTGTATTTAGTTAGCGCGTCCAATATAGGGTGCAAAGTTCAAGGTTCAAAGTTCCAGGTTCAAAGTTCCAGGTTCAAAGTTGGTTTTCTGGATGTTGACAATTCTATCATTAAAATCAAATTGTTTCCGCTGGTTCCCCTAACCCTTCGCGTGCCTCTGCGACTTTGCGGTGAAGAGAACCCAAACGTATCACAATAGCTATTTCGTAAAAAGTCGATTTGATCTTCTTCCAATAAACGTGGTCTTAACCCTTTGCGTGCCCTCTGCGACTCGGCGCCTCCGCGGTGAAGAGAACTCAACCTTATCGTAAACCACCTCGATTACTGATCTAACAAACTCACAGCTCGCGGCTCACAGCTCGCAGCTATTTCGTAAAGTCGATTTGATCTTCTTCCAATAAACGTGGTCTTAACCCTTGCGTGCCTCTGCGACTCGGCGCCTCTGCGGTGAAGAGAACTCAAACGTATCACCAATCACCTCGATTACTCGCCCAACAAACTCACAGCTCGCGGCTCACAGCTCGCAGCTATTTCGTAGCTAAAAGCTGATCGAAAGCATTCCTACGGATCACACAAACATCAGATGAAATACCTAAATTGCGTTATTCAAAAAATAATGATCGATGCGATACGAAAACATCAACAAAGAACTCTTCATTTCCAATCGGAAGAAAGTCATTCAACAGTTAAAACCGAATTCTATTGTCGCACTTAACGCGAACGATATCATGCCGACGAATGCAGATGGCACCATGCGGTTCAGGCAGAACAGTGATCTTTTTTATCTCAGCGGTGTCGATCAGGAAGAAACCATTCTTGTTTTGTGCCCGGACTTTCCGGATGAAAAATACCGTGAAGTACTTTTCCTGCGCGAAACAAATGAACAGATCGCTACGTGGGAAGGTCATAAACTTAACAAAGACGAAGCTAGAACACTTACTGGTATTCAAACCGTACTTTGGACAAGCGAATTTCACCGTATGTTTAATACCATGATGCTGATGGGTGATGTAGAATACGTTTACCTGAACACCAACGATCATTATCGTGCAGAGGGGGAGATTGAAACCCGTGAAATGCGTTTTGTGAAATGGTGTCAGCAAAGATATCCGCTGCATAAGTATGAACGTCTTGCACCTATTATGCATCGCCTTCGCAGTGTTAAATCACAACTTGAAATCGATCTGATGCAAAAAGCATGTGATATAACGGCTGATGCTTTTCGCCGGGTTTTAAGATTTGTTAAGCCAGGGGTAAAGGAGTATGAGATCGAAGCGGAATATATTCACGAATTTACACGGCAGGGTTCTCGTGGTTTTGCCTATACACCGATAATTGCTTCGGGTTCTAATTCGTGCGTGCTTCATTACATTGAGAATGATCAAGTGTGTAAAGATGGCGATGTATTGTTACTGGATGTGGGCGCGGAATACGCGAATTATAATGCCGACCTCACACGCACGATCCCCGTAAATGGCAGATTCTCTCCACGACAGCGTGATGTATATAATGCAGTTCTTCACATACAGCGTGAAGCGATAAAATTATTGAAGGCTGGCGTGAAGTACTACGATTATCACAAGGAGGTACAAAAAATCACGGAGAGCGAACTCATTAAACTGAAGCTCTTCAGCAAAGATGATGTGAAAAAGCAGGATCCGTCGAAACCTTTATATCAAAAATATTTCATGCATGGTACAAGCCACCAGTTAGGACTCGATGTACATGATGTTGGCAATATGTATCACAAGATGCAGGAAGGACAGGTGTGGACAGTAGAGCCGGGAATTTATATTAAGGAAGAGGGAATTGGTATCCGAATCGAAAACAACGTTGTGATACAACGAGAAGGTGTATTGGATTTAATGAAGAATATTCCAATTGAAGCAGATGAAATCGAAAGTATAATGAATACCTGATACGACAATGATAAAATTGGTTCTCCTCTCTGGTATCCTGGCGTTTTCCCTGGGCGTTATCCAAAACGAAATGTGGCTAATGCCCGATAAATTTGTTTATACGGCAAATGGTGATACATGCCGGATTAAATTGCTGAGCGGAGAAAGTTTTACAGGTCAGCTGGCAGAAGTAGAAAAAAAGAAAATCGCCGGTATTGAATGGGTCAACGATGGTAAAAAACAGGATATCACGTCCTTGCTGAATGAAAAGGAGAAACAGCTTGCCTTTCGGTTACCGCATGAAGGCACATACAAAGTGGTTTTGAAGGTTAGCGACCAAAGCATCGGTTACGATCCTGAAACATTTAATCAACTCCTCAAAGATTATGACCTTGGCGAGGTGATGTACGCGCGGGAAACAAAAGGTGAAACGAATAAACCAGGTGAAGTACTACAAAGCAGTAGCCATACTGTGTTAATCCAATCAGGTACCAAGGTCGATCAATCGATAAGTACATCGGGACTACCGGTTGAGATATTGCCGGATAAAAATCCATATGCTTTAAAACTCGGTGATGAAATTAAGTTTACGATCCTCTACAATAAAAAACCCCTGTTTGGTGCACGGGTAAAAATCTGGAACAGATACAATAACAGAACTACGCTTCAGCATATTTATACTGAGAAGGACGGAACGATTACAACGCACTTAAGTAGCCCGGGACCATGGATGATCAGTGTTGTTAAAATGGACGCGCATGATCAGGGTAATACGCAATGGAAAACTTACAATGCTAATCTGGTTTTTGGTGTTCAATGATTTTTAAAATCTAAATTAACAGCATGTCTTACATAATCAATTCTGATAACGCACCTGAACCAGTTGGCGCTTACCCCCATGCACGAAGGGCGGGGAATCTTCTTTTTCTTTCCGGCGTTGGTCCACGTAAGAAAGGATCAACAGAAATTCCAGGGGTTACATTGGATGGTAATGGAAACGTTGTTCAACACGATATTGAACAACAATGTCATGCCGTATTTCAAAACGTGCGCGCGATACTTGAGGCATCTGGCGCGCGTTGGGAAAATCTGGTTGATGTAACTGTTTTTCTTATCGATATGAAAAACGATTTTGCTGTCTTTAATAAGATTTATGCACAATACTTTAAGGAAAATCAACCCTGCCGTACAACGGTAGAGGTAAACGCCCTTCCTACACCCATTGCGATAGAGTTAAAATGTATAGCGTTTGTTTGAGCGTCTTGCTTACGTGTTTTACGATAAGCCTCAGGCCCCAGGCTTTAAGCTGCAGGGGAGGGCGACTTTGATGAGATTTTCTAAAGCTTGGAACTGCGAGTTCCTCTCTAGTTGATGCTCGCAAAAGAGTTTCGAGCTATGAGCTGCGAGCTACGAGTTTGTTGGTCAATAAGCTGTGCATCTTCCGATATCTCAATACTACCGAAAATCAATTCGTTTTTCGAAAACTTATAACTTTTCGAACACCAACCTCAAACCTCAAACTTCAAACTATTAGTGTCCGGAATAAATTTTCGAAAAAAAATGAGGCAGGCCTTTTGGGCCTGCCTTTTTCATGGGAATTTTGGATTTACCACAAAACAAAACCCCATGAACAAAAGTACCCATTTTTCCGGACAGCCCACCTTTGTACAAATAGTCAGATTGATGCCTAAAGATTTGGTAGCACGGGCGATTAGTCAAAAT
>Ga0196965_1000728_pt1 | contig 16057 bp, 13 predicted proteins | sample S1_20metaG_FD_148668 | JGI IMG/M metagenome (GOLD analysis project Ga0196965, IMG submission 148668) | Soil microbial communities from Anza Borrego desert, Southern California, United States - S1_20 | ecosystem: Environmental > Terrestrial > Soil > Desert | place: USA: California | collected... | reverse complement strand
CTTTAAGATCCCTGGTATCTTTGCCAATAAACTCTCTTAAAGACATCATAAAACCATAATAATCAGAATTATAGCCCACCAGTTTACCGCCAACAAATTTAATAACGTTTACCGCACCTACATTTTCAGCAGAATGGTCTAAAGAATCCAGAAAAGAAATGACATTTTTTTTATGAGGAATAGTAACGTTAAGTCCTGAAAGCAAAGGCTCCTTGCTAATTAATTCAGGAAAGTTCTCAATATCCTTTATTTCAAAAAGTTCATATGAACAATTCTCAATGTGTTCCTTCTCAAACTTTTCCGAAAAATATTTCCTGGAGAAAGAATGAGTTAAAGGATATCCGATAAGACCAAACTTTCGCACTACGCTTTGGGAACTGGTTTCTTAAATTTTTCTTTCAATAATTCAATAATTGGCGGCAAAATTGACAATATGATAATTGCAAAAATTACATAAGTGAAGTTCTTCCTTACTATTTCAAGGTTTCCGAAAAAGTAACCTGCCCAAATAAATATCAATATCCATAGCGCCCCGCCTATTATATTAAAGCTTATAAATTTAGAATAAGTCATCTTGCCGATTCCGGCGACAAAGGGAGCAAAAGTTCTTATAATCGGGATAAACCGTGCAAATATTATTGTTTTACCTCCATGTTTTTCATAAAACTGCTGGGTTTTAACAAGATGTTCTCTTTTTACAAGCATATAATCTCTGTAAAAGACACGGGGACCAATATAGTTACCTATGGCATAATTTAGCGTATCTCCCAATACGGCAGCGATAAAGAGCAAGATTATAAGCAGAAAGACATTTAAACTTCCTAAAGCGGCAAATGCACCCGCGGCGAACAATAATGAATCACCAGGTAAAAAAGGCATTACCACAATGCCTGTCTCTACAAAAATGATCAAGAAGAGAATCAGGTAGGTAAGTGTACCGTAGTCAATGATTATTTCATTAAGATGCTTATCCAAATGAAGAAAGAAATCTAAAACTTCCTTAATAAATTCCACCATTATTTTATGTAATTGTTATTTAAAAAATGATCAAAAGTATCGCCTCTTAGTCCCAATCTTATCGTTTCCAGGGGGATAATTTCATTCGGTGCAATATTTCCCAGATTTACGTTCGCACCTAACAGTTTTATGAACCAGACTTGCTGAGATTTTTGAGGAGCCTCCCATATAACTTTTTCAAAAGGAATTTTGGTTAAGATCTCTTCAACAAGCCCCGATCTTACTTCGCCAGTTGCTCTGAAAAGACCGACATTTCCACCTTCTCTGGCCTCACCGATTACCTTCCACGCGCCAGCTTCAAGTTCTGCCTGCATCAATTGGATCCACCTGTAAGGTGGAATTATTTTAGCATCATCCTTGGAGCCAACTTCAGATAAAACTGTAACTTGTTCTGAAAGTTTTCTTATGTACTCACATTTTTCATCATGATGAAGTTCAATAGAACCATCAGAAATTTCGGCAAAAGTCATATCAAAATTCTCAAGGATCCTTCGATAATCATCGAACTGGCCCCTGACGATAAAAGCTTCAAACAATGTCCCGCCAAAATAGGTTGGCACACCGGCATCCTTATACAAACGGAGTTTCTCCTTTAAATTGGGGGTTACGTATGAAGTTGCCCATCCCAGTTTCACTATATCAACATATTCGCTCGCTATACTTAGAAAATCTTCAACTTCTCTTAGACTCAGGCCTTTATCCATGGCCATAGTAAATCCTTCTTGTCGGGGTTTGGTTGTCCGGACAGGAATATCTTTTAAAATATAGTTCATTCGTAAAATTTTATAATTTTAGTGATTTTCATGAGACCTTCCCGCCCATCAAATGCGCCTAAGAAATACCTCCTCATGATAGATTTATAAATATTGGTTTGACAAAGGGTATTGAATCCTTTCTACAAAAGGAACAGAAAAAAGAAGAAAGCTTAAAGAATATTTCAGAAAAAAGAAACACAAAATCTTCAGGTATTGAAAATTGAACTTCTTTTATTGATAGAATATAAATCTTCACTATGGTTTCTTTTTCCTGTATTGCTCTATAATCTTATACAACGCTTTCTGAGTCTCCAGTTTTGGAAAAAACTCAAACAGGGAGGTATGGTTATCAAAGTTCAAAATTAACGCATTTTCCAGATAATTGAATGCTTCTTTATATTTTCCCGAAAGAATAAGATAGGCGGTAAGGCGATAATACATTGTAGAATCCTCAGGTAATTCGTCAATTCCCGATTTAATCAGACCTATAGCCTTCTCATATTCACCTTGTTCGAAAAGAATATAGGACCAATTAAGGTAAATTTCAGAATTGACCGGATCCAGTAAATTGGCTTCTTCATATGCTTCCAGGGAAGAAATAATATTGCCTGTTTTATATTCTGCATCTGCAATGGCAAGCCAATAATCAGGATTATCAGGATCTAGCTTCAAAGCTTTATTAAAAAAGTGTATGGCTTCAAACCATTTTTCCTTAGCATCCAGGCAAATCCCAATTCCAAACCACGACTCTTCATAGTTAGGATCTAATTTAGATGCTTTCTTATAGTGTCTAATTGCCTGGTCATATTGCTCCATCTTTTCATAACAAGTCCCAATGGCACAGTGGATCTCTGCATTTTCATCTTCCAGCTTTAAAGTGGTCTGGTAATTCTTAAGCGCTTCAGGATATCTAAGGACGCTCATAAAAGAATTGCCCATATTAAAATAGGCTGATGAGAATTTTTCATCAATTAAAGTGGCATATTCATAAGCATTTATTGCTTCATCAAACCGCTCTAGTTTATTGTATATTATTCCAATGTTATACCATGCATTCGAAGAGTAGGGATCATTATCAATGAATTTCTGATAATATGATAAACTGCTCTCCAGCTCTCCTTTAATGTCTAAACAATAGGCAAGTTCATATAAAGCATTTTCGTACTCCAGATTTTCTTCCAGCGCCTTTTTATAATATATTATTGCTTCATCAAAGTCTTGCAAGCTTTGATAGGCAAGTCCTATATGATAATATATCTCTTCCTTTTCCTCGGCAAAATCCACGATATAAGAAAGGGTGGAAATTGAACCTTTAAAGTCACCGATTAAAGATTGAATCGATCCTTTTAAAAAAAGCAGGTCTATATCATTTGGCTGAAGATTTAAGGTTTGATCAATAAGCTCCAGGGCTTCTTCATACTTTTGAGTTTTGGCTAAAAGCTGGGCTTTTTCCTGAAGTAAATCAAGTGAGAAAGGATACTGCTCCATAGCCATTTCACAAGCAGCCATCGCCTTTTTAAATTTTCCTAACTCAGAAAAATGATTGATGATATATTCATATGTGTCAAGATCAAAGAAATAAGCTTTTTCCCTTCGAAGCATCTCTTCGAACCTGCTCAGAATCTCTTTTGCCTCCTCTTTATTTTTATAGTTTCCTGCCATAATTGATTCCTTTTTCCAATACAAGATATAGAATAAGATTAAAATAAACGCTATTTACTTTCTAATTCTTTATTTGTAAATTATATTTTTTTGCGATTTCCCCACAGGTCCATTCCACACTTTCATTTAATTCCTTAAACGATAAACTTAAGGTTTCTTTTGCTTTGCTGTTAATATAAATAGTTTTACTAATGGATGCAGAGGCGGTTTCCCTGGTAATTTTTGGTGCAGAATTGGTAATAAAAGATCGTAGCTTTTCGATAAAAGATAAAACTTTAATCGAAGATGACGAGATTTTAATTTTGGGTGCAGGTTTTCTAAAGTGTTTAGCTATCGTTGCAAACATCGCCTGACAATCTACTGCTCCGCCGTTTAATATAAATCTTTCATAGCTGACATCTTTTTCCATAAGATTAACCACACCCGTTGCCACATCACGTACATCCACATAATTTATTAATCCTTGTGTATAAAAAGGCTTTTTCTCCCAGATATATTTAAATAAAAGTGTACTTCCTGCACTCCAGTTACCCGGCCCAATTACTACCGAAGGATTCACTATTGCTACATTTAATCCCTCTGCCGCACCTCTGTAAACTTCCAGTTCTGCCAGATATTTGCTCTTTCCGTACCTTCCACTGTCATTTTCTTCCCATTTAACATCTTCTGTTACCTCATTAATTCCACCTTTTTTATTTTTTCCCAGAGCAGCCACAGAACTTAAATGGATAAATTTTTTAATGGGATAATTCAGGGCGGCATTGACCAGATTTGAGGTACCTTCTACGTTAATTTTAAATATTTTATCACTATCCCCCGGATCAAAGGAAATAAAACCTGCGCAATGGACAATAGCTTCCACATCGGTCAAAGCACTATGGATACTGGAAATATCAAGGATATCGCCTTCACAAAATGAAACGCCGGAAAGGACATCGGCCAGCAAAGATAAATCGGAATTTGCCCGTCTAAATACCTTCACCTTATATCCTCTTTGAAGTAGTTCCCTTATAATAAAACTACCTATCAGCCCATTGCCTCCAGTAACAAGAATCATATAAGTGTGTTATTTAATAACTTACTTTCAGCGAGCTTAAGGAAATACTTGTTATTATATATTTGTGATAATGCTTCAAGGTGTTTGGGATTATGCGCATCGGTTCCTACAAAAGAAACCATTTCTTCTTCAATAAGTCTTTCCGAAAATTGTTGTGCTGCCGGAGAATAATATCCAAGAAGAGACAATAGGTTTATTTGCATGAGTAAACCTTTTTCTATCCATTCTTTTACTTTATCAAATTGGTTATAAATATAAAGATACCTTTCGGGATGGGCCAACACAGGCTTATAACCATTGCTCAATAAGGCAAAAACTGTTGAAGCCAACTGAACAGGTTCATTGTAAAAGCCCAATTCTATCAGCACATAATTTTTTCCGAAGGTCAATAGCCTTTCTTCACTGTCGATTAAAGAAATAAAATATTCATCCAGATAATATTCTGCGGCTGCCTCAATTTGAATGTCTATTCCGTGGTGAGCAACGGCGTTTCTTACTTCCTGAAGTTTGTCGGTTATTATTTGAGGGGTATTTTCGTAAAAACCTGATATAACGTGCGGGGTAACGATTAACTTTTGGTATCCCTTTTCTTTTAAATTACGGATACAGGTGATTGATTCTTCAATATTTTTGCATCCATCATCAATACCCGGAAGAAGATGGGAGTGAATATCAACTTTAATAAAATTATTTTCAAATGAAGTATTTTCCTTCTTCTTGAATAATGAAATCACCTTTTAGTATTTATTAACTCACTGATTTTAGGAAAACGTTTTGGCTCTGATATAACATCTTCATAATAGCCATTTCCATATCCATAATTATAATAATTATTTCTGGAGTATTTAACGGAATTAAGGATCACAGATGTTTTTGTAAACTTATTTTCTTTTATCAGTTTGTTTAAAGTCTTAACAAATTCCCTTTTTGAGTAATCGGATCTGACAATATAAATTGGCAGATCGGCCTTTCTCATCACCAAGACGCCATCGGTAACCAATCCAACAGGCGGAGTGTCCAAAATAATTACATCATAAATTGTATGCAGGTAATTTATTACTTCATCAAATTCGCTGCTTAGGATCAGCTCGGAAGGATTAGGAGGTGTAGGTCCGGCAGAGATATAATCTAAATTTTTTAACGGAGTCTTTCTTATGCAGTCATCAATCTGATGTTTGCCTATGAGAATCGTACTCATCCCTTCAAGGTTTTCATGGCCGAAAGCCAGGTTAACTTTGGGTTTTCTCATATCGAGATCTACCAAAACTACCTTTTGTTGTGAAAGCGCAATTACTCCACCCATATTAACAGCCACAAAGGTTTTGCCTTCCCCGCCGACAGTAGAAGTAACCGAAATGATTTTTTTCTTCTTATTAGGAACCATAAACTCCATATTAGTTCTAATGGATCTTAGCGATTCGCTAATGGCCGATTTAGGATTACGATCCACTATAAGCCGGGAAATAACCATTTTCTCCTTTGTATAATATGGAATACTTCCCAGGATAGGTGCGGCAGTTGCCTTTTCAAGGTCCTTTATGTTATTAATAGTATTATAAAGCAGGTATCTGCTCACTACCAACACTATACTTAAAAAAAGCGCCAGACCTATGGCAATCCCGTATACGACCAATTTATCGGGAAATATAGAACCCACTGGAAGACTTGCATGAGCAAGTACTTGAAATTCAGGAATTGTACCGGCCTCTTCAATACCCAACTCCGCCTTCTTTTGCATCATATTGAGGTAATAGCTCTCGTGGACTTTATACTGACGTTGATTTTTAGAGTAAGCAGTTCCCTTACTTGGAAGGGTCAGAAAAACGTCTTCCAGGCTACTGATCTTATTATTAAGGTCCTGAACCTGACCATATAAAAAATCCTTATTTTTGTCTATTCGCTCATCGATAGAAGCCCTCAGCCTCTCCAACTCAGTATTTCTCAATCTGTAAGCCGCGGTTTTTTCGCTATAAGAAAAAGCCAGTCTTTCTTTTTCTGTGATTACCTGATTTAATTGTTTAATCAGTTCCAGTAATTGAGGGTCGCTAAATGAATCAGCAACAGGAATACCAATGGCAGTGTCCGTTTCTTCAATTATTTGATTGGAAAGATTGTTCAATATCGATAGTTGAGTGGTTAACTTCTTCTTTTCAACATTAAGCAATTCGATTTTCTCCACGGTTTTGGAGATATCGGAAGGAATATCGCTGGTTTTATTTTTTATAATAAATTCCTCGAAATAATTTTCAAAGTGTTCAAGCTTATCTTCAGTTTCAGATAAAAGGCTATCTAAAAAACTGATCTTTTGTTTGTTTGCCTTGTTTTTCTCTTCAAGGGTAAGCTTCAGATAAATAGAGTCAATAATAGCAACAATGTCCTGGGCTTTGTACTTATTATGATCCTGGAAAGAAACCTTGATGGTATTTGCATACATGTTTACCACTTCGGCCTGAAGGTTTTCGGAAATGTATTTTTCCAAAGCAGCATCACTATGTATAATAAAGTAAAAAGTGCTTGACTCCTTATTTTCAGCAAAATCGTCATCTAAAGTGATGACAAACCGATAATTGCTATTTTCTATGGTCTCCCCAAACTTATAAGTTCTTTTTACACCCTCCTCCTCAGTAAAATCGCGGAGTTCAAATTCCTCATTGTTTAAAATGGTAACATCATAATGTTTGTCAAGGGCAGAGTTGTTATAGATTTTATAGTCAACGCTAAACGGAGAATTATTATAGCGCTCGCTATCCATAATTTTCCCATAGGCAAAGTAGCTCACCCGAAGGTCGGGAGTTTTAATAACCCTGTTCACCAAAAGGTTAGATTTTAAAAGCTCTATTTCTCCTGATAAATTATTTAGGTCCTGGTCCGCGCTTTCCCTGATTAGCCCAAGGGCATCTGCCTCTTTTTTAATATTCAATTTGAGGATCGACTCCGATTGAAATAAAGGAGGCGTGTATCTTAAGTATAGGTAAGCTCCTGTTACAGATAACAAAAAAATAATGAAAATAGGAAGAAGACTCTTCCTCAGCACATTCAGGACTTTTTCAAAATCTACGTCATTCAGAAAATTGCTTTCCTCTTCGCTACTTAATTGATTTGAAATATTTTGTCCGCTAGAATCCAAAACTGCTAAATTTAATTTTCATCAAAGTGATCTTGTCAAAAGAATTGTAGATAAGGTAAGGGAGCCGATTCCTGCTATAAAGCTTAGCACAGTTGAATAATCCCTTAATGCCTCCAAGAAAGGCCTTCTCATCGGTTCAATATAGATTATATCATTGGGCTCCAGTTTTAAAGTTGCCCTTTTCATTCCTTCAATTGTTGATAAGTCAATTACTTCCACATAAGGATCTTTCAGGTCGCCTCTTATCAATCTAATGTTATTTACTTTTGACTCCCTGGAAACTCCTCCGACCTGGGCCAGCACTTCAATCAGATTCATATTTTCATTTACCAAAGAAACGGCTTGTCCGCCACCTCTGAGACCTGACCCGCCTGATGCTCCCCCTCCTCCTATGGCACCTAGTATAAAAACTCTTTTATTTAAATATTTGGTGTATACAAATGCATCTTTATAATATTGAGAATAAGCCACCTGAAGAATGCTGTCGGCCTGGTATAGTGTAAAATCCTCAAGCTTTATAAGACCAATCATTGGAAGCCTTACTTGCCCATCCTTTTGAACCAAATATTGTGGACGAATTACTTCCTGATTTGTATTGTTTCCTCCGCTACCTATTTCAAATTGCAGGTTAGGATCAATAAGTCTCTCTCCGTTATTAGTATATACCTGAACGTCCAGAAGATCGTTGGCCTTGATTTTATAATTTTTCTCAGCAGAATCTACCGCGCCTTTAAGTGCATTTGGATTTGCCTCATCACCCGTTCTAAACATAATGTTTTGTTTATAAGTTGCACAACTTGAAAACAAAATCACCAATGAAAAAAGGGCAGCTATATGTATTTTATACAATTTATAAAACATTAAAAAGGGTTCCTGTCAATTGATTAGAAATTAATTAAAGGCAAATCTAATTTAATTCAAAGTATTAATATAATCTTTTAAAGTTGGAAGTTCCAAGTCCTTGGAAGAAACAATAGGATCAGAAATACCCCAATCTATATTTAAATCAGGATCGTTCCAAATTAATCCACCTTCGGCACCTTTATTATAAGAGGATGTACATTTATAACAAAAGATAGTATCTTCCAACGCCAAAAAACCATGGGCAAAACCTTCAGGAATATAAACCATGTTTTTAAGCTTGTCATTCACCTCAAATAAAAGGTACTTTCCAAAGGTTGATGAATCCTTTCGTAAATCTACCGCCACATCCAGCACACTCCCTTTTACCACACTTATAAGCTTTCCCTGTGCATGAGGGCTTCGCTGAAAATGCAGGCCACGCAAAACTCCTTTTATTGAAAAGGATTGGTTGTCCTGCACAAAATTTAAATTGAGTCCATTTTCTTCGAAAACCTTTTTACTATATGACTCAAAAAACAAGCCCCTTTCATCTTCAAATATTCGCGGGCGTAATTCGTAAAGTCCTTCTATTTCTGTTTTTATAAAATTCATATCTCTGATGGTGTTTTTTAATTTTTATAGGGAAGATCCAACGCTTCAAAATACTTTTTAAAAACTATTTGCTCATTAAACTTCTCTTCAATCTTTTTTCTGCTGTTTTTCCCAAAATTACTTAATTGTTCATCGGCTAAGTTATAGATTCTAACCATTTTATTCGCCAAATCTTCCGCATCTTTAGCTTCGCAGAGAAATCCGTTGTAGTCATTATCGACAACTTCCTTGCATCCGGGAACATTGGTAGCTATTAAAGGCTTACCTAAAGCTGCGGCCTCCAGCAAGGTCCTAGGAGTTCCCTCTCGATAACTTGGCAAAACCACGCAGTCGGCTTTATAAATGTAACTTGCTACATTATCCGTAGTTCCCAAATATTCCACAATACCTTCGGAAATCCAACCTTCTAGAAGAGACTGGGGAATGCCAAGCCTAGTATTAAAGTCGGTAAAACCCAGGAGTTGACACCTTGCGTTGATCCCTTTTTGCCTGATTATTCGGGCTCCTTCTACAAATTCCACGATGCCTTTGTCGTATAACAACCTGGCAATTACCAGAAAAGTAAAGGAATCATTCCTTATAAATTCCCTGGGCTTAAAAGCGTCGATATTAACTCCAGAGCCAGGAAGAAGGCCGGTGATTTCTTTTTTTATAAGTTTTTTATCTAAAAATAATTGTAGATCATCGCTATTTTGAAAGAAGACCTTTTTGGGGTATTTGAACGCAATTTTGTACAGCAGTTGGGCAACTCTGGAGGTAAAGTTATTGTGCAGGAAAACCGTTCCTAAGCCCGAAACATTGTTTATACATGGAATACCCAACAAGTTAGCTGCAATTGTTCCATAAATGTTTGGCTTAATAGTATACTGAAGAATGAAATCAGGAGAAACAGCCTTATAAATCTTATATAATTCTAAAACAAGCAAAGCATCCTTTACAGGATTGCTCCCCTTTTCTTCCATCTCTAAGGGAACAAACTCGCACCCCTTTTCAATCAATAATTTAGAATATTCGTCTTCAGGTGCAATTGCCACAACCAAATGACCATTCTTCAAAAAAGCATTGATAAGTCCCATACGGAAATTGTATATGTTCCAGGATTTATTAATTACAATGGCAATTTTCATTTAAGTGGGAAGTGGGAAAATGGAAGTTGGAAGATCGAAGTGGGAAGATGGAAGTTCAAGAACACTTTTAGGCTTCTTTTCATTCAACATTTAAAATTTAACGTTTTCCTTCATTACTATTTTATTATCTCGAAAATAAAGGGTTCGGGAGTAAAACAAAGGATAAATATAATCAGGGACAACCATCCCAAAATTTTTCTTTTTGTATCTAGTGGCTCGTCATATAAAGTAGGAGGATGATATACACCCAACACACGACCTATCAGAAAACAAAAAACCAACCAGAAAGAATAACCGGTTATATCCGGATTAAAATAAGTAACTATAAATTGAACGGTGAAAACAGCTACCGCGAGTAAAAGATTATTTTTAGCTTCAGGGGTAACTTTTGAAAATACCAGATAAAGAAAGCCTAAGTACAAGGGGATATCCCTAAAAAAGGAATAGAATGGATCCGCAATAATTTTTTTCAAGGTTATGATGTCCAGCCCGGCATAGAAAACAAGCCCGACAAATAATGTGGATGAAACGTACCGGTGGTATTTATTCCCTATCAAACCATACAATATATGGCCACCGTCTAACTGACCTATGGGAATTAAATTCAACCCTGTAAAGAATAAAGCCAGGTACCCAGCTAATAACAGGGGATAATGCATGAGCTCAAACTTATTAGGAACCAACTCCGGATCAGGAGCAACATATCTTTTAAAAAAAGCAAAAATAAGGTTTTCACCAAGAGCCATCGTTGGAAAAGAGAGTTCGCTTTCCTCTCCTAAGCCACTACCTTCCATTGCCTTTATTTGCTCCTGGTATAGTTTTTTATAAAAGTCAATGGAATAAACTTCTTTTTCATAATCCAGCCCGTATTCTTTGTATTCAGGATGAATTGAAAAAATGTGCTCCTCAGGAGGCAAATTCGTAAAACCATAAAAAAGAACGCCCAAGGCAACTACAAAACCCGCTAGCGGTCCAGCTATTCCTATGTCAAAGAAAACTTTGCGGGAATAAATCATACTTTTAATTCTGATGATTGCTCCGAAAGTACCGATACTTAAAATAGGACCAAGGTAAACAGGCAAATAATAGGGAAGTGTAGCCTTAATTTTATGATATTTCGCGGCAAAATAATGTCCGAACTCATGTGCGGAAAGAATCAGCAAAAAAGGAACGGAATACAATAATCCTCCCAGTATTGTCGGCCAGGAAAAGCTTTCAAAGTCACCAAAAAGGCTTCTTCCAGTCATTTGTTCGGCGCCGGCAATGGTGGTGGTCGCGAGGGTAACTATGAAAAGAAGGAGGTGAAAATATTTGCTTTTAAGAAAACTTCGCGCCATCAAAAATATCCAGAATAGTTGTAGGAGGTTGCAAATGTATCGTTTTTATACCTAACTGCGAAGCCCCTTCTATATTGTTTAGGTTGTCGTCAATAAACAGGGTTTCACTTGCTTTAAGGTCCGCATTCTTTAATACATACTGATAAATCCCGGGATGAGGTTTGCACATTCCCATTTCATAAGAAAGGTAAACCTTTTCAAACATGGCGGATAAGGAGGAAACACCGGTATGCTTTTCAAGGATTTTCTCCACCTCCACAAAATGGATCAAATTGGTATTGCTCAGGATAAAAATGCGAAACTGTTTGCCAAGGTTTTTAATTAATTCTATACGTTCCTTTGGAATATCCAGTAACAAAGCATTCCATGATTGATCAATTTGTTGATCGGTTATTTCCGAACCTATAAATTCCCTTACAAGATTTCTGAATTCCTGATCATTAAGTTCACCTACTTCATATTTGTAAAAAATATTTAAAGTAGCTATTCTATCCTGAACTTCTTTAAGTGATTTACCTGTGAATTCAGCAAAGGCCCGTGCGGTTCTATCCATATCCAGGTTAATGATTACCCCTCCTAAATCGAATATAATATTTTTAATTTCTTTAAATTCCAAAATAATGTCAGATTGTTTTTTGTAATGTGGTGCAAATATTTATTTTTGCAATCCCAAAATCAAATTCTTTTAGCGTTTTGATTTAAGAGGGCCCATAGCTCAGCTGGTTAGAGCACCTGACTCATAATCAGGGGGTCGCTGGTTCGAGCCCAGCTGGGCCCACATCGTCTGAGGCTGTCCTATGAAAAGGACAGCCTTATTTTTTGTCATACCCTAACAACTGCATAATTAAAATATATACTTATTTAGGATCAAGCGGAAAAGTTGGGGGACTGCATTTCTCAGTTTAATATTACTGAATTCTTATATTGTGATGAGTTTGATGTGGCCCTTTTCTCAGGTCTTCTTTAATCTTTTCTAAAAGGTTCCGGGCGTAAAAGGTGTAACATAATTAAATGCTACACCTTTTTAAGCTTTAAAATCCCAGACATCATTATGGAAGATAGGCTTCTACTGCTGGCCCCAAATCATAAATTGTAATTTCAGGCAAATATCTTTTAATTAAACTACTTCCGGCGGCAGAACGATATCCTGAGGCGCAATTAACAATAATAGGTTTATCTTTAGGGATTTCGTTCATTCGTTGACCGAGTTCCTGAAGAGGAATATTTATGCTATTCTTAAATATAGGTTTTTCCTTTGCCTCTTTCGCCGTTCGCACATCTATGATGGTGTAATTGTTATCACTGGGATTAAAATCGTTTTTGTCGAGTTGAGCGAACTGATTCCCCTTTGTGGTGTTATAGACGAAAGCGCCTTTTACTTTTAAATCATACCCAATAGCCGCTGCCTTTTTTAATCCAGTTTTTAAGCTCTCCTCATTTTCAGCTACAAGATAAAACTCAGAATTTGGATCCACTATGGTGCCTAACCATGTTTCAAAGGAGCCTTGAACTGGAATATTAATGGAATTGTGAATATAGGAGCTCTTAAATGCAGTTGCCTGTCTTGAGTCGATTACTAAAGCATCATTTTCCGGTTTATAATTTTCGGGTAGAAGTTTTATGCCGGTAAGGCCAGGTTTAATATCAGGTGCCCCTTGTATATTTAAGGTAACAGTATACGGAAAGTATTTAGGAATAAAGGGTTGATCACTTAGCAGTATGCTGACAAACTCTGCCTTTGTTCGTTTTTCGAAAGCATAATTATGATTCTTTTCATCACCAATTGTTGAACTAAGTGCCTTTCGGATCGATTTACCACACAAAGTTCCAGCGCCATGTGCTGGATAAACAATTACATCATCATTTAGTTTAGAAAACTTCTGATGGATTGTGTCATACATTGATTCCGCTAACCTCTGTCTCTGTGCTTCAACATCTTTTGAAAAATCCCTCAAATCCGGGCGTCCCACATCTCCTATAAACAAAGAGTCGCCAGAGAAAACAGCAACATCTTTTCCACCTTCAAATAAAATCGCAGAAATATGGTCTGGTGCATGTCCAGGTGTGTACATTGATCTTAATCCAACTTTTTCAGATAGTTTAATTACTTCACCCTCATCGAACGCCGTTGCCGGATATTTTGATTTAGTCAGGCTGCTTGTATATACAGGCACGTTCAATTTCTTCTGCATTTCAAGGTGGCCGCTAGCAAAATCCGCATGAGGGTGAGTTTCAATAACACCTACTATTTCAGCATTATTTTTTTTAGCATAGTCATAATAGAGATGAGGATCTCTTTCAGGATCTATCACAATGATTTTATTATCAGCCATTACAATATAAGAGAAATGAGCAAGGGCTTTGTACTGAAATTGCTCAATAACATAATTGTTTGAGATTCTTGTGCTTTGGCTCCACAATTTATTTGTATTGATGACTGATAATGCACCCAAGCCAGCCAGATTGTAAATAAAATTTCTTCTTTGCATTTTTCTAATTTTAATATTTAGTTGATTTACGTTCCTATCTATGAGTTAATTTGATTTGCACTCAATTACAGTTTTAAGTTATTTTATTGAAAAAGCTCATTCTTTCTAGCATCGGCATCGTTTTGAAATCGTTTGACATCCTCAATAATATTATAAATGAGGAGAAAATTGTAATACCTCCGATTAGGAGTACTGAGGCGTCTATCCCAAACTGATCTGCAACAACTCCCGTTATCAAAGCTCCGATTGCATATCCTAAATCTCGCCACAGCCTGAAAGTACCGATACTTTTTGGTCTGTCTGCAGGGTGGGTATTTTCTGCAATTGAAGCTAAGAATGTGGGGTAAACCATCGCAGTTCCAAAGCCTAATAGAGATGAAAGAATAACATATTGGTAAAATACTTCTGCTTTAACAAAAACTAATAATGCAAGTCCTTGAAGAAACATTCCCAAGAACAGCAAAAGTTTTTTAGAAAAGATATCTGCCATTTTTCCCGTAAATAATTGTCCGATCCCCCAAATTCCGGGATAGACAGCGGTTATAATTCCTATCTCACTTAATGAAAACCCTTTTGATGAAAGTAGTATTGGAAATAACCCCCAAGCCATCCCATCGTTCAGGTTGTTTACCAATCCGGCCTGCGTCACAGATCCAAGATTTTTATGAGTCCAAGTGGTTTTTAAAAATATATTATTTAGTCTTGGAAGAAGGCTCTTTTCAGCTTCTTTATCGCTGTGAGCTCTTGTGTCCCTTACAAATAACCAACTAAGGATTAATCCTGCGACGGCTAACGCTATTCCTATATAAAAAGGAAAGGGTCTTAATCCATATTGTCCTGCTATCCATCCAGTAAGAAAACCTACAATTGCCACCGCCAGATAACCCGCAAATTCATTCAATCCCATTGCCAAACCTCTATTCCTTTCTCCAACCAGGTCAATTTTCATAACCACAGTACTAGACCATGTGAGACCCTGATTAATGCCAAGTAGAATATTGGCAACAATAATCCAATTCCAATTTGGAGCATAGATCAATATAAAAGGAATTGGCAAACCTACAATCCATCCAATTATAAGTAGATTTTTCCTTCCCAATTTATTTGCCAGTGATCCTGTAAAGTAGTTGGTTATTGCCTTAACTATTCCGAAAACAATGATAAATGAAAGAATAGCAGTTCTCGCCGCCAAATGAAATTCGGCCTCGGCCATTTCAGGAAGAATAGTTCTTTCCAACCCAACCATTCCTCCCACGAATGCATTGATTATTATTAATAAAGTGAACTGCTTCCAGTTTTCTTTTAATCCAAGCTTTACTTCCATAATCCTTCTAAAATCTCCATCCTATAATCTAAGGTATTGCACATCTGTTCGCGCCAGCTTCCAATTCTTTTGGATCAATCCCTTCAAAATTCCCTATAGCATTTATTTCTGATACTCTAAGGTAATTTAGAGGAGTAGGGGGTATTTTGGCCAGGATATTGGCGACAAAATGTTCTTTGCTTAGTTTTAAAGAACTCACTTCCTCTTGAATATCACCCAGTTTTCCGGCTATCGGTTTATCATCAAAAGGAATTGGCTTACTGATATGTCCTGGAAAGATGAACGTGTCGTTCTTTAGCTTTAATATTTTATGCAAAGAATCGTAAAGTAAAGACGCCCTCACTTTAGCTTGTTCTTCATTTGCTTTTAAATCAGGCCTTCCTACACCATCTATAAAAATGGTATCGCCTGTAAACAAATATTTTTCATCTACCAAATAACAGGTGCTGTCTAACGTATGGCCTGGCGTATGAATTGCTTTTAAATAAGAGGTACCGAAAGCTATTTGATCTTCGTCTATAATTTTATTATAGTCAAATTGAAGGTTATCATTTTCTGGTAAATAAATACTTGTATCTGTTTGCTTCGCAAGTACGAGTGCCCTTGAAAGGTGGTCCGCATGCATGTGCGTATCGACTACATATTTCACCTTCCAATTTCTTTTTTTTGCAATTTCTATATATACAGCTGCATTGATAGAAGCATCG
>Ga0196965_1000727_pt1 | contig 16066 bp, 15 predicted proteins | sample S1_20metaG_FD_148668 | JGI IMG/M metagenome (GOLD analysis project Ga0196965, IMG submission 148668) | Soil microbial communities from Anza Borrego desert, Southern California, United States - S1_20 | ecosystem: Environmental > Terrestrial > Soil > Desert | place: USA: California | collected... | reverse complement strand
CAGTTGATTGTCACAATGACGTTCTTAGCAATGTTTCTCGGTGGACTTTCATTGAATTTAAAACTCCGGCAGATTTGATACGCTCTACAACATTAAGCCGGGTAGATGTAAAGCCCCGTAAAGACCACTATGAAAAACAAGGATTTGAAATAAAAGAGAAATCCACGACCTACAACTTTGTCATTTGGACTGCAAATGGAAATAAAGCAAATACAATTTTTCTGTATGGAGCAAAAGACAAGTACGCATACAACCTCGCAATCTTCACAGACAATTGGAAAGAAGAAAAGAGAATTGAATTTTTGAAGAACTTTTTGAAGAAAATTAAAAAAATGGGTGGCAACAGCAAATAAACGCAAGCGGCTTAATCCTGCTCTGGTAGGGCTTTACGGTTGGCAGAGAAACATTTCGTTTCTTTACAAGGCCACCGACGAAGCCGCCCTGCGTTTATTCAAGCCATGTATGCCATTTGAACAAAAATGAGAAAGACTCTAAAAAAAGCTGTGCAAAATGAAAGTGAACAAGAATTAATAGATTGGCTTGACTTTCAGAGCGCGACAATTATTATGGAGAAATACGATTCGATTGAAAAGTACTTATAGGTACTTGGCACAGTCAGCACGAAGACTTAGTGAATATAATTGATTTTAATGATGATCGATTTGCGAACGATATGGCTGAAGCAGCGTTCCCGAGAACATATTTAAGCATTAATTGAATGAAAACCACCTACCTGATACTAACCTTATTGATCGGATCATTCCTTGGCTGCAAATCGAAGGTGCAAGAAAGAAACGTTTTTCAGGAAACAGTCGATGAGAGAAGCGGGGAAGAGGTATTTATCGAAGACTCAAATACCATAGACCCCAACGTGGAACCAGACTCTACCATTTTTGTTGATCTACTTTCCAAATTTTATTACGAGGACAATGAATATTTTGTCCCGCTGTACTTTATTGATGAATATTCGGAATCAGCAGTTAAAGAATTAACAAATAATAATGTAGACGTTATTTATGAAGACGCAGAAAACAGAAGGAAGAAATTAGATGAGCTATTGACTAAAAAATACTTAGCTGTGAATGGTTTGAATCGTGTAGTAGTATTAAATGGTGACCAAGATATTATTGACACATTGATTCGAAAAAATTACGAATACTATGAGGCTAACATAGAATCAAGTTTTGTAGCGACGTATAATTCCGGTTCAGATTTTGACGGTAACATCATTTTAAGTATGCGTGAACTAGGAAAGATATCATTTCGAAAATCTCCTGAAGTCTACACGGATAGCCTATATACAAGAAAGATAATGAATGAGAATTTCTTCAAAGCAAATGAAGTATATTCATCCGGACATATAAAATATGAGCATGATACAATATCGTTTTTATCATTTGGAGATTACAACCAGGGTAAGGAATGCCTTTATCTGCTAAAGAATGGAACACTTACTGATTCGGTCGTTAATGATTTTATCATTTCTGGAATGATTCCAGTTCCGTTGGCAACCGAAACGGAGTTAATGTATATTTCATCAGTTCAAGTCCCTGAAACAGATATTCGATGGAATTCTCTAACAGGCATTGATCTGAAAAGCTATAAGTTTGTATTTTATGATCGAAATCGGAAGAAAATAGACTGATGATAATACTATAGCTGTGCCTCTTCACCTCTGAAGGTCTCCCAGCATTTTACTTTAAAGCAAACAAATATGAACCCTTTTCCAGTTACCACGTCAACCTTATCAGGAAGTGCATTGGGAAAGTTCGTAATTAATCAATATGGAATTGGTCAAGACAGCACTTGTAATTTACTAAGGACCGGAATAAATCATACTTACCTGATATCGGATAATGACTTAAAATTTGCTCTTCGTATATACAGCCATGGTTGGCGCTCAAAACAAGAAATCTCCGAAGAACTCAAACTCCTGAGATCCTTAGAAGAGAATAGTGTAAGCGTTTCTTACCCTATTCCAGATAGAAGTGGGGAATTCGTCCAGGAAATTAATGCGCCTGAAGGTATCCGCTACGCTGTGTTATTTTCTTATGCAGAAGGTGGCAAAGTAAGATTTATGGATACTTCCACTTGTGCTTCGGTTGGTTCCCTGATGGCGAATATTCATAATTTAACATCTAGCACCAAGATAGAGCGGGTACTTTACGATAGGAAATCACTTTTAGAATTACCGTATCAACATGCAATGGCATTTTTCTCTGAAAAATTACCTGAAATGCAATTCATAAAAGAAACGTGTGATCGTGTTAGTAAACTTTTTGAGCAAGCCGATCCAAAATACATTCAAACGGGCATTGTTCATTTGGATATCTGGCATGATAATATGAGTATAACCGACAAAAAGGAAATAACATTATTTGATTTCGACTTTTGCGGAAATGGGATTTTGATTTTGGATGTTGCGTATTTCTGCAAACAACTGTTTCATATAGAACCTGACAAACGCGATTACGAGCAAAAAGTATCAAGCTTCTTAAAGGGATATGCAAGTGTTAGGAATCTCTCAGAAGAAGAAATAAAATTGATCCCTTACGGCGGAGCGGCTGTTTGGATTTTTTATTTAGGTGTGCAATGTCAACGATTTGACTGGTCCAATATATTTTTAACTGAGAATTATTTAAAAATGTACGTAGGAAGGATGAGATCCTGGCTTGAATATTATAAGGCATAGTGGATTTACCAGCGGATATTTATGATTTTCTTAAAGCGGAAATTACACCACACGACAAAAAAGGTTATGCGACATGTATTAATACTAATTTCAATGTCAATTTTAGCGAGTTGCGGTAAATACTCGACAAGCGAAACCTCAGACGACAACGGCAATAGCTTTACTGAATTTCTAAGTAGAATTCCCCATCAATCCCTGCCGCTGGAATTGAGTTGTGGACTTCCGGACCAAACAGCTTTCGCTGACGACTTAAAAACATTTAAAGAATTCATCCCAAAATCCGTTGACAGAATATTTGGGACAATTAAAAGCAATAATGAGAGTTATAAATTAGTAATTTTCGGGCAATCTGGTGACGATATTTACCCGGTTATATTTTCATTTGATAACATTGGACAAGTTAGAGACTCATTATTTTTAATACTACATGGTTGTGGTGGAGCAGACGATTCTCAAATTCCTTATTCGTTTATATCGATAGATAAAAACATAAGAATTACACTAGTCGACACTACAAGATTCGTTCACTTTACGGAAAACGGTTCAACTGATGACTATGTAATGGACTCTCTTAAAGTTTCGAGAGTTACAATGAGACTTGACAAAAATGGGAGGTTTGAGAAGGACTAGTGAAAAATGTTAGGGGACAGTAAGTAATGAAAGATACACACGTCATGACTGCAGAATCGTACAGCGGATGTAAATTAAAAATATTAAAATGTCTTGGACAATTAACTTAAAATATGGCAAAACAAATTTTCATCAACTTAGCAGTAAAGGATCTTCAGAGATCGATGGATTTCTATACTGCGCTGGGATTTACGAACAATCCGCAATTTTCAGACGACTCAGGTAAATGTATGGTGTGGAGCGAAAGCATTTTCGTAATGATTATGACACACGAAAAGTTCGCGACTTTTGCAACCAAACCAATAGCAGACACCAAATCAAACGTGGCAGGACTTTTTTCATTATCGTTAGACAGCTTAGATGAAGTAAATACCCTCATGGCAAACGGACTCAAAGCAGGTGGAATTGAACCGAACGAAATGAGAGATCACGGGTTTATGCAACAACGAACAATTGAAGATTTAGACGGACATACCTGGGAGGTTTTCTTTATGGACATGACGAAATTTCAGTAAGCTAATTGATCAGCATGCCTTACACTCCCGGCTAGTTGTTGCAGCACATTTGAAGTTCCAATGGAAAGCACAGCCATTTCGGCCGGGATAGCGGGTTGCGTGTGGGTTTTGATTATGGTACATGCATTTTCTCAAGAATATGATATTATCAACCATTGTTTTAATGTAAACCTCTGAAAACAAAGACGACATCGACAGCTTCCTGGAAGTGGAAATTGCGGACTTCAATCAAAAGATTGAAAAAGGAGTACAGCACGGAGAAGTTTGGGTTGACACGCCGTATTTAATTGTAAACCAGTTATTCGGACCGCGATATAACTCCGAGGGTCATCAGACTTTTATTTTGGAACAGTATGAGATCGACAATTCGTTGACTGTAATAGTGACCCAAGAGGGCCTGCTTGATGACAGTGTTTTTGGAGAAAAAAGAATAATTGAATTCAAATTGGAAAATGGACGTTGGACCATCAGCAAAATGAGACCGGGAATGAAATGCCATGAATACCGAGGCGGACATACTAATTATTCCGGTGAACGTTGTAGCTGAAACTACTAACTCACCTTTTCCTATATGACATCCGAAAATATTTAAAAAGTTACCAAGATGGTAACTTTTTTGTTTATATTTACGCTACAATAATTAAGAATAAGTTTGCGAGTAATTGCGAAGAAAACTTTAAGAGATTTCTGGGGAAAGAATAGGGATTGTGAAGATCAATTAAAAGCGTGGTATCATGAAGCGGAAAATGCCTTCTGGAAGTCTCCTAACCAAATAAAGAAAGATTATCCTAGCGCCAGTATTTTGGCAGATAACAGGGTTGTTTTTAACATTAAAGGAAATAACTACAGATTGATTGTCCGGATTAATTATGGATACGGAATTGTGTGGATTCGATTCATAGGGACTCACGCACAATATGATAAAATTGACGCAAACAACATATAGAAAATGGGAACGCAGCCAATCAAGGAGCGATGACAAATGAAACTTAAAGTAATAAAAACTCAGAAAGGATATAACCAGGCTTTAGAGAGGCTGGAAAAAGTGTTTGACGCAAAGCCGGGAACACCAAAGGGAGACGAATTAGAAATACTTGCCCTTTTAATTGATCAATATGAAAAGGAACATTTTCCAATAGAAGCACCAGACCCAATAGAAGCGGTTAAATTTAGAATGGAACAGTTAGGAATGAAGCAGAAGGATTTGGCAGATACCATCGGGTTCAAAAGTAGAGTAAGTGAAATTCTTAACAAGAAGCGAAAGTTAACCCTGGAAATGATTAGAAAACTGAATGAGCAGTTGAACATTCCAACAAATATTTTAATCAAAGAATATTAAATAAACTAAAAGCCTACAAGTAAATTAATCTTGTTGCAAGGTCTGTCATTCAAAATGACGGGACAACCACAATAAAAAATAAGGCATCCTATTATGATGAAGACATTCAGCCTTTTTATTCTCTTATTTGCAAGCGGACATTTAACAGATGTAAATGCCCAATCAAAACTTAACGCTTTCATTGTTGGAGAGTGGAAAGCTGTTAAAGTACATGACATCGGAGCGGTGATTCCTGAAGCGTCAAAGAAGCATATTGAAGTTTTTCAGGCGGGATTTTTGAATTCTAAATTCATCTTCAAATCTGACCATAACTTCTCTTTTGACACTCCATTTCCCGAGATGGCAATTAATAATGGACATTGGAAAATTCTTGACGACAACGCTGAAGTAATTATTCAAGAATGGAAGGATAAAGACAAAGCGAGACCCGTATTAATGAGTATTACCATACTTATCAAAGAAGGAATGACAATCTTTATGATGGAAGAGACTTTTTTTTGCATTTGAAATGGAGAAAATAAAGTAATCAGACTAAATCGACAGCAGCCAATACATATAGTGGCTGAGTTTAATGTAAATTTGTCTTGAGGAAGTCTGTTGAGAAAGAATGCTCCTTGTGAAATGATATGTTCAAAAACCTCTGTGGAAGAATACCCTAAATCGCGAATGATCAGATCGCCCCGATTTATCTGGCCCTTCTTTTCAATGGCATCAGTGTTATCTTGTTTCAAGGCATTGGTTACATCAAGATCAACCACTGTACTATTAAGCAGATCGAATTCGAATTGTACATGAACACCAGCGCCGCTAGCACCTCCATTTGATCCTGGATAGGACTCTCTCAAAGACTCATCAATTTGAAACCGGGTAGAGTCTTTGATTCTTACAGAAGAAAATTTTTGAAGAATAGAGTTTAACCCCTTATCCTTTATGCTTGCCCTTAGTTGAGTTGATAATTGTAATTTTATCAACTCCTTCATGAAATCAACGCCTGACTGATCAAATCGGGAATCTAAGCTTTGCTTTTGAATCTTAATACCATAGCGATGTTGCAGCGCTACACAATGATCGTTCGGCTCGTCGTATTGTTGTCTCCATCCTTGAACACAACACTGTCGACGAACATTTGGGGAGTGAGTTTCGACTTACGGCTTTTGAAACCGGTATTTCTCGCAATCTTATCTAAGCAATCACGCGAATAAATCTCACTGACTTTTTTTTGAAAATTTTCCGCAAAATTCTCGGCTTCTTTACCTGGTAATGTTAGCCGTTTCTTCCTGAATACAAGTACTTTAGCTTGTTAAACTGACGGGTATGGCCCAGCCGGCCCGGGAGGCGAAAAAAACTTGAATGAAAGATCATCGAATTAATATTTATCAACACTGAAGAAGGCAAACCACTCCCCACACCATTTTTTGCGAAAGTGATTGGTGCGACTGAAGAGTTTTTTTCCGGACACTAATAAATTTTTATTTCAAATTATTGCTTTGTAGGCTGGACGTTGATGCTGTATGGTTGCGCTGGATATACATTCGTTTCCTGGAATTGAAAATCTTAAAACCGTGTTATGAAAATACTATTAAGACTTTACCTGCTGCAAATTGTAATTTCTTTTTCTGCCATAGTAAATCTACATGCTCAAAATGTAGTTATTCCGGAACTTGACCTCAGTTTCAATAGCGAACAAATTCAGCTATCGGAAGAAGCAGAGAGATATATTCAGTCAGTAGTGGCTATCATCAAAAATGAAGCGATTCATAGGCAGAAGTTGAATATTGATCGTATCGGGCAAGCAATGAGGTACTATGCCAATGGTGCACAAAAGTTGGAAGATACATATGCGGCTATTCAGAGGTTATGCCACTATTAAAGGACCACCATTCTTATTTTATGACTTCAGACTATGTAAGCAAATCTCTCGGGCTTGCGAGTGACGATATTGAAGTGATAAAAAGTGGTCAGGCACCGCACATTGATAAAACCAAAATAGATAGTTTAAAAGTGAGCCTGGAGTACGCCTCCGGAAAAATAATCGCGGGTAACGTGGGTTATTTATCTGTCCCGCCTTTTAACAATCTCTATCACGAAGCAATGACCATGTTTGCGGATAGTTTACAACGGATTATTCAAACGCTTGACCGGCAAAATCTGACGGGTTGGATTATCGATCTGCGCGATAATAGTGGAGGAGCAGATATGCCAATGATTGCTGGATTAGGCCCTCTTCTTGATAGTAACAACATGTATTATTCTATCGATGAAAGTGGTAATGTGCAGGCCAGGGCTTTTTACAAAGATGGAGGTTACTATAATATCGACGCAGGCGAGAAAACCGAAAGGCCTCTTGTTCAGTCAGCAATAAAATATAGATTAGCTAATGTTAATTTGCCCATTGCCATTCTGACTAATCGTAAAACAGCAAGTTCGGCAGAAGCCGTCACCACCATTTTTGCAGAACAACCAAATGTGAAGATTGTAGGAAGTAAGACAGCCGGACTTACCACGGTGAATAGCTTCAATTTTCTCGAAGATAATTCAGTGCTAAATTTAACCATTGGATACTATGCCAATCGGAATCGAAAGGTATATAAGCAAGGCATTGCTCCTGATCTGGAAGTAAAAGCAGGTCCTAGAACTGACGGAGCTATGAAAGAGGATATTGTAGTGCAAGGTGCTTTGGAATGGATTAAGGAATAGATTTAGTAGTGAATTTACATAAGCATAAATGGCTTCGTGACCGACATGGGTGACTTAATTAGAAAGAAGAAAAGAGAATTGGGGATTTGAAAAGTTACAGCAAATCATAATCAATGAAGGTCGTCAGAGTAAATTTTGAATTTAATTTCCTTTAATTTTTACCTTAACCTTCACTTCCCAGTCAGGCAAAATCTCCCCTCAAAAAAAATACTCCCCGTCCGCACTAATGCGTACTTCTTTCAAAGTATGTGTGGCTTCAAAGTCGCAATAAACCTGGTGAAGACTTTTCCATAACTTTATAGCCTTAGGATGAGTTGCATAAGTTTCTTCTAATTCTTTCAACCCCGGTTCATCTAACCGTGCCGGAAAAATATGAACAGGGATTTTTTGTTGTCCTCCATGGCGTGCTTCTACCGCAAGTATATACAACTCTTTTATCTTATCATCTGTAATGGGAATGCAACCAATTGTTACGCAGTCGCCGTGAATGTAAATGGCACCACCGGGATGTTTATCGCCAAGGATTTGGTCTGCACGATTGGGGTAGTTAATTCCTAGTGAGAGGTGGAAGTTGCTTTGCGGATTGAAATGATTGATGTGATAGAGACCCTCCGGAATCTGCAGGTCACCTTCTTTGCGTTTAGGACCCAATGCACCGGATGTTGAGCAGAATTCATAAGTATGAAGTAAACTATATTGATCTGCCAGTTTCGGTTTTACCCATACTTCAAGTTTCATTTCCTGTTTGAACGCACGAAGAAAAATTTGAGCACCCTGATAATTAAGGTTTTTGTTGAAAAAATAATTTTTTACCGTATTTTCCTTCTCGCGATAAGCCTCCTTCACGCGTGAATGTTGCAGTTGCGTGTCTTTAAAAGAAAGTTGCTGAATCATAATTAGAAAAACCAATAGGCCGAGTAACTTCATATCGCGTTATATTGCAACCCACAAATTAAGAAGTTAGCATGAGATTTCTAAGTGACCATATCTGGATGATCCTTTCTGTTCTGGTGATTGGCTTTGCGTGTTATCAATTGCTGCGAAAACCAAAGGTGAAACCACACAAAGTAAAAACCATCGAACCTAAACCAGAACAGGATGTTGTGCCATGGAATAAGGTGAACGAAATCATTGAACAGGAACGTCAGCGAATAGCCAGTGAATTACATGATGAACTTGGAACACTGCTCAGTGTAATACACCTGGATCTTGAATTGGTATTGCGTGAATCCTCCTGCCTTACGCCCCACGGGGAAGCGCGTTTGCTGGAGGTGAGAAAAAATTTAAACCTGGTGATTGAATCAATTCGCCACAATATCTGGAGCCTGGCACCACAGATGCTGGACCAGGAGAATCTTGATTTTGCGTTGCGTGAACTTTGCCGTAAACTCGATGCTTATAAAGGAACACATCTTCATTTTGTTCAAAGCGGACTTCCAGTTCCGATCACTCAGAAGCAAAAGCTCAATCTGTTTCGCATCGTTCAGGAATTACTCACCAATGCCATAAAGCATTCAAGTGCCTGGAATATCTCCGTACAACTTCACTGGGATAAAGACAATCTTACCATCGTAGTTGAAGATGACGGATCTTCCTATAATCGTGAAGATAAAGTGCCATCAAAAAGCGGAGGCATGGGCATGAATAACATTATTAAACGCGCCAATGTAATCGGTGCAAAACTTACCAGAGAAGAATTCTCCAGGGGAATGCGAATTACAATTCAATTGAAGGTGGTGGCGGAGTTTATGTAATTCATGGTTCATGGTTCAAAGTTGAAAGTCGGTTTCCGATAACGATGGGTTTGTGCCAATTGTTTGAGGTTTGATGTTTGAGGTTTGATGTTTGATGTTTGATGTTTGATGTTTGATGTTTGACGTTTGAAAATTGACAACGGTTTCGACAACTAGAGGATTGGCAGAATCAAAGTGCATGGTTCATGGTTCAAAGTTCAAAGTCGGTTTCCGATAACGATGGGGTTTGTGCCAATTGTTTGATGTTTGATGTTTGATGTTTGAGGTTTGACGTTTGAGGTTGGTTTGCGAAAGACACTTAATTTATTACGCAACAAACTCGAAGCGCGAAGCTCGTAACTCGCAGCTATTTTCCCCCTTCCTTACCGTCATCCTGATGCGCAGGTGCAAAGCACATGCATGCAGAAGCATCCCCCGGAACAACGGAGAAGTTCTTCGCTGGTGAAATCAAAAGGGATCTCGAAATTGTTTGTGGTTGATGCTGTGTAAGAAGTGCAACCCTTCCACCATCGCTTCGCTCGGCACCTTCCCTTGAGAAGGGAAGGAATGGTTTTTTATTAAACACACCGTGGGGAAATTTCAATTGTGAGAAAGGCCTTCAAAGCGAATGGATCAACAAACTCGCAGCTCGTAGCTCGCAGCTCGCAGCTCTTTTAAATGTCAGCTCAGCATTCCGTTCTCGTAGGCGTATGCAATGAGTTCTGCAACGTTTTTTGTTTTTGTTTTTTGCAACATCTCTTCCCGGTAACTGTTTATCGTGTTCTCTTTTAATTTTAGTCGCTCAGCGATCTCTTTGCTTGAACGACCCATTTTCAGGAGTAACAGGATTTCTGCTTCGCGTTTTTTCAACACGGCGGGAGCATCGCTCATGGCGATTTTTTTTAGGAATGCAGGTTGAAGCGCCACAGGAATATATTGGCGACCCAACAATACGGCATCGATGGCATCAACAATTTCCTGTGCTGAACTGCTTTTAAAAATAAAACCGTGAACACCGGTACGAAGCAGATGTTTTATCATAGCCTCACCGTTGTATTGTGTGACTACCAGGATCGCGACCTTTGGATAATCTTTCAGCAGATAATTGACTACCTCCATACCGTTCATTTCAGGCATACCAATGTCAAGCAATACAAGATCTACATGACTGGTTTCCATCAGGGCTAATGCTTCAGGACCGCTACTCGCGTGCAAGAGCGAAAAGTCAGGGTAATGTTGTTTTAAAATAAGGGCTAACCCATCGCGGAAAAGCTGTTGATCATCAACCAATAAGACAGAAATCTTCATCACGCTTCGGCAGTTATAATTTACTTTCGAAAGTACCTGATTTCTTTTCTTTAAACAACCCCGGATTTTTCAGGTAAATTTATTAAATTGGCTTCACGACCTTCTATCCAACTTAATTCTCTAAATGAATCTGTATCAGCAGAGCGTTTTGTAGAATTCGATTACGTTTCAAAAGTTTAATTGACCTTTTCATATTAAATGCCCAGCTATGAAAAAGATTTTATCACGCGAACAAACCGAAACCATCATTTGTATTCTGGCCTTTGGATGGCTTTCCCTGCTTTGTATGTTTGTAAAGTATGATTTTAATGAAGTTGCAAACGAGGTAATAAATCTGTTGAGATGAGTTAGCATTTATGATTTTCTGTTTTCAGGTGAAATTTTGTTTTCTACTGAAAGCGACGACACCCCCTTCAATTCAATTCCGCCTTCAGGTGGTTTTATAAAAATGGTTTGTGAAGGAAAGGCAAACTCGATATTCAATTTCTCAAACTGTTCATAGATTTGATAATTGATCTCTTGCTGGATATCCATGTAAATATTAAAGTCTGAAGCCATTACGTAATACACCACTTCAAACCGCAGGCTCCAATCCTTATATGCGGCAAAATGTGCACGGTCGAAGGTGATTTTTTGTTGACTTTCAACAATTCTGCGAAGCATAGCCGAAATTTCTTTGAGGCGTTCAAGAGGTGTACCATAGGCAACATCAATACTGAACACAACACGCCTCTTGTTCATCCGTTTATAATTATGAATGCGAGAGGAAGTCAGGTTGGCGTTTCCGATAATCAATTCTTCGCCCGATAAGCTACGCACGCGCGTTGTCTTTAATCCGATATATTCTATTGAACCTAACTTATCATCTACAATGATGAAATCACCCACCTCAAATGGACGATCAAAAAAGATAACAAAGTAATTGAATAAGTCGCCAAGGATATTTTGTGCAGCCAATGCTATGGCTATACCACCAATGCCCAATCCTGCAATAATGGTTGTAACATCGTATCCAAGGTTGTCGATAAGGAAGACGAGTCCCAGTATCCAGACAACGATGTTGATCAGGATCATGAGCCCACCCAATTGATTGAGTTTTTCCTGACCATTTTCCTGTTTGCGTATATGCGATCTCAGCATCATCATGATGGTGGAGGATAACAAACGGATAATAAAGAATGTGACGACCAGGGAAGTGGCGATGGCGAGAACATTTTCCGTTTTTTCAGTAAGCGTGAGATAATTTAATCCGGCATAAACAGTAAAATAGTATAATGCGGGAATACCGAATCGTTCAATGCTGCTCAGCACAAAGTCATCACCGGTAGTTGTAGTTTTTTCCGACCATTTTTTCAACCGGCCCATGATATTGTTTCGCAGTATTCTGACAAACGCCAGGCCGATCAGGATGATCCCTAAGGCAATCAGATAATCTAAAACAGTATTGTGAAAGTAGACGCGTTCGAGTATTTCCATGGTTAATTCATTAGAATATTTAACAGTGCTAAAAAACAATACCAATGTTGTGTTTCCTGCATTTTAAATATGATGGATTAAAGGTGACATTTCCCTCCGTTTTTTGGAAAAAATACGCGATATTTTCTCGCCTAACTTTGATCAGATGAAAAGCGCGCCCCTGAAAAAAATTGCCATAGCCATTTTGGCTGTCGGTATCGTTGCATTCGGTATATTTTATTTTCTACCAGGAAAGGATACAGCACCCGTTAAAAACAATATTAACCCTGCTTTCGGGGAGTACATCGCTTCTTATACAGCAGGCGTTGTATCGTCAGGATCAACCGTCCGGATTGTATTTACCCGCGATGTTGTCGATTCCACCCATTTCGGACAAGAAAGTCAGGTCAAATTATTTAGCCTTTCTCCGGCTGTAAACGGCAAGACCAAATGGTTGAATGAACGTACCGTTGAATTTCAACCTGAATCAAAATTAAAATCTGGTCAGATCTACACGGTGAAATTTTCCCTTTCAAAAGTGATTGAAGTACCCAATGCGCTGAGCAGTTTTGAATCTAGTTTTCAGGTAATGCCGCAGAACTTCGCCATCACTGTTGAAAATGTAAGAGCCTATGAAAAAACGGTACTGCAACGTCAAAAAATTGAGGGTACACTGCTTACCGCTGATGTGGCTGAATCCGCTTCGGTCGAGTCTATGCTTACTTCGCAACAAAACAATAAAAAATTAGCCATAACCTGGGTACATACCGACGGAGGTAAACAGCATCACTTTACGGTGGAGGATGTCATCCGGACTGATCAGGGAAGCAAAGTTGTACTTTGGGCTGAAGGGAAACCGCTTGGTGTAGATCGGTCGCAGGAAGAGGTTGTTGAAATCCCTTCGCTCCGTGATTTTAAACTCATGAATGCAAGGGTGATTCAGAACCCCACCCAGTATGTAGTCCTGCAGTTTTCCGATCCTTTGAAAGAAAAGCAAAACCTTAATGGCCTGATCACCATAGCGGGCGTAGAAAGTCTGGATTTTGAGGTTCGAGACAACCAAATTCTAGTCTATCCGCCGGTGCGACAGGCCGGATCGAAAACCGTTAACATCTCGCCGGGAATCAGAAACATTCTTGATTTTAAATTAAAAGAAACAACAACCGCCGAACTGGTTTTCGAACAGGTGGCACCGGCAATTCGTTTTACAGGAGATGGTTCGATTTTACCAAGTACCGATGGACTTGTTCTTCCCTTTGAAGCCGTAAATCTTGATGCAGTAGATCTCACGATCACGAAAATATTTGAAAATAACATGATGCAGTTCTTGCAGGTAAACAACATCGGCGGTAACCAGGAACTTTATCGTGTAGGAAAACGGGTGTTGAAAAAAACTGTGCCGCTCAATACATCGGGTGTTACCGACCTCGGTAAATGGAATCGCTTTACACTCGATCTCGCTGAACTGATCAAGACAGAACCCGGCGCTGTCTACGAGGTTAAATTGAATTTTAGAAAGTCGTACGCAACTTACAACTGTGGTGGAGAATCGATGGAGGAGGAAGAACCTGCTACGGCATTTGAAGAAGAAGAGGAACCGGATTATCAGTACTACGATGATTACTATTATGAAGATTATTATTATGACGATGACTACGACTGGTCTCAGCGTGATAACCCATGCCATTCTTCATACTACACCGGAAATCGCGCGGTAAAAAGAAATGTACTCGCGTCTGACCTTGGCATCACTGCAAAACGAGGTGAGGATGGAAAAACAATTGCGTTCATCACTGATCTCAAAACAACGCAATCGTTATCAGGTGTCAAAGTTGAATTGTTTAATTATCAACAACAGGTGATCGGATCGGCAGTAACCGGTGCAGATGGTAAAATTGAAATAGTATCTAAAGAACCTCCGTTTTTATTGGTTGCTAAAAACGGATCGGAACGCGGCTATCTTAAACTCACCGATGGCGAAGCTTTACCGTTAAGCAGTTTTGATGTTTCCGGCGAAACGGTTCAGCATGGACTAAAAGGATTTTTGTATGGTGACCGCGGCGTGTGGCGACCTGGTGATTCGCTTTATCTCACCTTTATTCTCGAAGACAAGCAAAAACAGTTGCCGTCTAACCACCCCGTTGTATTTGAGTTGCAGAACCCGCAAGGCCAGGTGGTAACCAGGCTTGTCAGGTCTGATGATGAAAACGGATTTTATTCATTTGCCACAGCAACTTCGCCCGAAGCACCTACCGGGAACTGGACTGGTCGTGTAAAAGCAGGCGGAACCCAATTTTCTCAAACCTTAAAAATTGAAACGGTTAAACCGAACCGATTGAAGATCAACCTTGATTTTGGAACAGAACGATTTACAACACCCGCGATTACAGGGCAGCTTAGTGTAAACTGGCTCCATGGCGCACCCGGAAGAAATCTAAAGGCGGAATTTGAAATGACCATGGTGAACGTGCCCACTACTTTTCCGAAATACAATGAATATGTATTTGAAGATCCGTCAAGGGAATTTTATAGTGAAAGCCAAACAATTTTTTCCGGTAACACAAACGATGATGGTAAGACGACTTTCAATGCGGACCTTTCATCAACCTCCGCAGTGCCCGGATTTTTGAATGTAGTATTCCGTGGAAAAGTTTTCGAGGAAAGTGGCAACTTCAGCATCGACAGGTTTAATATCCCCTATTCACCATTTGAGTCATACGTCGGGATGAAGACGCCGGAAGGAGAGCAATACAGTGGTATACTCTATTTTGATAAAACACATCCTGTTGATCTTGTTACGGTTAATGCTGATGGAAAGCCCGTATCTCGTGAAGGGATTGAGCTGTCCATGTATAAACTCAACTGGCGTTGGTGGTGGGATAATTCTTCGGAAGGCCTCGCCAATTACGTTGATGGGTCGTATTCAAAACTGGTGAAGAAAGGCACAGCGAATACGGTGAATGGTAAAGGTGTATGGAATTTTGAAATGAAATCAACGACAGAAGAGTATGGTCGTTATTTTATTCGAGCCTGCGATCCTGTGTCTGGCCATTGTACCGGGCAGATCATTTACATTGATGAACCCGGATGGTACAGCCGGATGCGGAACAACGACGACAACGCCGGTGCAAACTTACTTGCATTCAATACAGACAAAACATCTTATAACATAGGTGAGAAGGTGCACATCACGATTCCGAGCAGTAAGCAGGGTCGCGCACTGATCAGCATAGAAAATGGAAGCCGTGTGTTGCAGACATACTGGGTAGACACCCAACAAGGAGAGACACGGTTTAGTTTTGATGCCGTAGCTGAGATGGCACCCAACGTATATGTTCATATTTCACTGCTTCAGCCGCATTCGCAAACCGTTAACGACTTGCCGATCAGATTGTACGGCCTGACCGCCATTCGGGTGGAAAATCCAAAGACCCACCTTGAACCAGAGATTAAAATGCCGGATGAACTGGAGCCTGGAAAAGAAGTACGCATCACGATTTCAGAAAAGTCAAAAAGGAAAATGACGTATACCATAGCCGTTGTGGATGAAGGGCTACTGGATATTACGCGGTTTAAAACACCTGATGCATGGAGTCGCTTTTACGCCCGTGAGGCGTTGGGTATACGTACGTGGGATTTATTTGATGATGTGATGGGCGCTTATGGTGCAAAGATAGAACGTCTCCTGGCCATTGGG
>Ga0196965_1000726_pt1 | contig 16087 bp, 13 predicted proteins | sample S1_20metaG_FD_148668 | JGI IMG/M metagenome (GOLD analysis project Ga0196965, IMG submission 148668) | Soil microbial communities from Anza Borrego desert, Southern California, United States - S1_20 | ecosystem: Environmental > Terrestrial > Soil > Desert | place: USA: California | collected... | reverse complement strand
CTGAACAGATACAAAACGCGGTGTCTATTCAGCTATCATGCAAAGACAGGCAAACAAAGGTGATTCCGGTGAGATAAGAGCGTCATAGCTCAAGCGTATTCCTTCTCCTTTCCTGATGCCAGCAGATTTGAGCTTGCGACCTTCCGCACTCTAAAATATTTCTCGCAACACTACCGTCGCTACTATTTGCACCAGAACCGATTGATTTAGATATCAGGTTCCGTTTACTCATTCTGTCTAATTCTCCACCGCGCTTCAAAGTCGGCGATAGTTTTGCTGATCCCTTCTTGCAGGGAGACGGTGGGTGACCAGCCCAGCAAAGTTTGTGCGCGCGAAATGTCAGGCCTGCGTTGTTTCGGGTCGTCCGGGGGCAGTGGGCAGAATTTGATGCTCACCTCCCGTCCGCATAACCTGATCACTTCTTCAGCCAACTGTCGCATCGTACATTCGTCGGGACTGCCTAAATTGACAGGATCACAGATGTCAAATCTATCAGGGGCTTGCCCCACGTTCATTAAACGAATCAGACCTTGCACCAGATCATCCACATAACAGAAGGAGCGGGTTTGAGTGCCCGTGCCGTAGATCGTCAAGTCTTCGCCCCTGAGCGCTTGCAGGATGAAATTTGATACCACCCGTCCGTCATTTTCCTGCATCCTCGGCCCATAGGTGTTGAAGATTCTGGCGATGCGTGTATCCACCCCGTGCTGGCGGTGATAATCCATCATCAGCGTCTCGGCCACGCGTTTCCCTTCGTCGTAGCAACTGCGCAACCCAACAGGATTAACATAACCCCAATAATCTTCCGTCTGTGGGTGAACTACCGGGTCGCCATACACTTCGGAAGTCGAGGCTTGCAGGATGCGCGCGCCTGAACGATGCGCGAGGTCCAGCATGTTAATCGCGCCTAGGACGTTCGTCTTGATAGTCTTCACTGGATTGCACTGGTAGTGAGCGGGAGAGGCAGGACAAGCGAGGTTGTAAATTTGCTCTATCTCTAAATGGATGGGGTCTATAACATCGCCCTGTAGTAGCTTGAAGCGTGCGTGTCCCAATAGGTGAAAAATGTTGTCGCGGCGTCCCGTAAAGAAATTATCGAGGCAGACGACCTGTTGACCTTCCGCCAATAGCTGTTCGCACAAGTGAGAACCAAGGAAACCGCTTCCGCCGGTAACTAGAATTTTCATGTGGCAAGGTTCGGCATTTTGTCGTTTTGGAGTGCCGCTTGGGAAAGAGCAGCAGCTATTTATCCGTGAGGCTTCCGTGAACGAATACAACACCCGGCAGTAAATTAAGTCTTGAGCCGCCTGATAAATCATCAAGGATCACGACGGCGCGTAAACTAGGGGCGGATTATAACTGGAAAAGTGATTGCTGCAACACTACTGTATGTTATCCTGAGCGAAGCATTAGCTGATTTGCTTTAAGACGAATGGCCATAGCTCATTCAGTTCCGGCATGGCCGTTTCTGGCCGGTCGGATTTAATCAACATCTCACACAACTCATGCAACGTCACTTCTTTTTTGAGCCAAGCGATAACGGTTTATCTTGAGACACTGGAAGGGCGCGGCAATCCGCGCAGCCAGCCGCGTCCAACAAGGGTACGAAGGATGGCGCACGCTTTGCTTCGGTATAGCCATCAGCCCTCGGGTTGTTACGTCCGATGCGTGTTCAACAGGCCGTCTGTGGTGTAGTAACCCTCTCACAACCGACACCCAGGTTAAGATGAGATTCGATAGCCCTCTCGTCGCGTTCAAACTCACACACCCTACTGGGCTGGAGAAGTAAACGTGAAGAAGACCCTAATATTCATGACGGGACTAGGCTTTGGCGCGGTTCTGACATACCTCTTCGAGCCAAGCAAGGGAAGACGGCGTGGGGTGCCCGTGCGAAACAGGAGGGCGCGCGGAGTAGGTAACGCGGCGAATGTAATTGATAGTTCTTTGTCGGGTATCGGTCAGTACACGCAACGGGTTGAGGGCGAACCGGCGTTTACCATGAGCGGTACACACCCGGCAAAGCATGAAGTTAGTGCGTGGAACTTCGCGGAGCCGGATTCGTCGTGCCGGAGCGACGAGCCGCATCAACTTTCCATGCGCGCTCGCACAGCACCTTATCTGGCGGGTGAGGATAGATCGTGGAAATCGTGTAGGCGGGCGAGTAACACGTCGGGGCTAATTAACTCAGACTCCTTATCTACCGGATGGTCGGAAGTGCTGCTAACTAAGAGCGATAGCTTAGTCTCCCGCGGCTCATTTTTGAGCACCTGCGTGTGGAGTTTACAGAAGGCTAAAAGCATTTATGAGCGCACTTCCGAGTGGCCGTTGATGCGTGAATTGTATGGTGAGGTGGTCTGGGGCGGGCGTCTTATCTTTGGTTTGATCTGTCGGATTTCTTTTGGCGTGTGTCTTTGCACGGCGGGGCTTGGCATACTCACGCGCCGTTCCTCCTCACGCGCGACCGTCTTCCGCACCGAGGGACTGAAAAACAATAAATTTACAAAGAAAGAGGTTGCGTTGGTTGCGGGCTTAACGTCTCTGGCCTTGCTCTCACGCCTCTCACTCCTGCGCTTCCAGCAGGTCATGACTCCAGACGGAGTCTACTACGCGACCTTAGGGAAAAACCTCGTCGCGGGGAACTTCAGGGAGGGGCTGAGTACCTTCTACCCGCCGCTCTATCCACTATTGGTGGGACTCTCCTCCTGCATCTTCCGTGATGCGGAAGCCGGGGGGAAGATGGTCTCCGCGATGGCTGGCGGCTTGTTAGTCGTCCCCGTTTATTTATTGATTCGAATTCTTTACGGCGAAGGCGCAGCCGCAATCGGCGCTTTCTTAATCGCCACCCACCCCTCATTAAACTATTACTCGTCGCTTCTTTTAACCGAATCAACTTACACGCTTTTATTCATGACCGCAGTGCTGGTGGGATGGATTGCGCTGTCAACGGGAGGCTCGGCCTTCCTCTCAACAGGAATCTTACTGGGAGCTTGCTATTTAGTTAGACCCGAGGCGATTGGCTATCTCTGCCTGATGTTAGTCTTAGCGTGCGGCAACGGTTTTTCGGGCAAACGCTTGCCGCTCCGAAGAGTGCTATTGAATGTCCTCAGTTTAGTCACGGGTTTTACGCTGCTGGCTTCCCCATACATTTTGTTACTCCGGCAACGCACAGGCAGGTGGACTATTAGCGATAAGCTGCGCGCGCTCGCGGGGTCCAACGAAAGTCTGGAAAGAAAATGGTTCGGCCTCGCGGCGGGACGGCGAACAACTCTGGCAGACAGACTGTATGGGGGAATTTATGAGGATGACGCCGGAACTGTTGAAGCGGGGTCAACTCGCTCAAGTCCGCGAGACTTACGCCGCGCCGTCGGCCACAGCATCAAGGCATTAAAATGGGAAATAAGTTATTTGATCCACCATCTGCTCCCTCCTCACCTCCTGTTGCTCCTGGGATTGGGACTGTTTAAGGCGGAGTGGACGAAGGAGTTTTATCTATTGCTCTTTTTCGTGGCGACCCTGATCGGGTATGCCATGCTCCCGGACGCCGTCGAGGGTAGACTCCTGCTGCCACTGCTGCCGCTGCTGCTCTGTTGGGTGGCGAGAGGGATCGAAGAGGTCGAGGACTGGCTCAACAGGTTATTGGAACGTATAAAATTTTCAAGAGCTTTTTCGTTAAAGGCCGGGCAGGTGCTCAGGGCAGCGGGCATGGCGGCACTGCTGCTATCCCTCCTGCCGTGGATCGCCCATACCTTTATCAGGGGTCAACTGAACCAACTGGTCGAGCACCAACAGGCGGGCGCGTGGGTGAGAGAACACTCGGACGCGGCGGCCCTTGTGATGGCTACTAATCCCTATGTAGCTTTTTACGCCATGCGGAAATCTCTCTACCTGCCTGCCGAGGAATATTTAACAGTCGTTGAACATGCGATGCGCCAAAAGGTTGATTACCTCGTGATAGATGAGGGTGTCATATCGAGGGGGCATTGGGGCAATAACGAATTCTCGCATTTACGGTTTCTGCTTGACGAGCAAAGCCACCATCCCGAACTCAAACTGATTTATAAATTCGACGGCTTGCCGAATCGCAAAATACTTATCTACACGCTGGCCCGAGATTTTCAAACCTTCGACGTCGAATCATTATCCTAATCCAACCGGCTTTAAACGAAACTCAATGGCGCAGCTTGCGAAGTGAAAAGCGAAACAAAGAAAGAGGGATGCTTCAATTTCACTTGCCCTAATCCGGACGGGCGCGGTGAGGTGATGGCTTGCCCGTCACCTTCCAACTCTTCGCAGCCAAACGAGAAAATCATCATCCTCGGTGGCGGCATCACGGGACTCACCACGGCATGGGAGTTATCCAAACATTCCACACTCCCCATTCTCCTGATCGAGAAGAATGCCTGCGCGGGAGGGCTGGCCGGTTCGCTGCAACGGAAAGACCGGGTATTCGACTTCGGCTCTCATCGAATCCATGAGCAATATGACCCTGAAGTGTTCAGCATCATCAAAGAACTCTTAGGCAGCGAATTGCTCAAAAGACCCAGAAGAGGACAGATCAGAATTCAGGGTAAATTTCTTGATTACCCGCCCGCAATCACTCAGATACTGACGAGTTTCGGCTTTGCCGAGGGGGGACGATTTTTCCGTGACTTCCTGCTTTCAAGAAACTACTTTTTCTTCATACCGGGCCGGACAACCACGCATAACCGGAGAACCTCTTTTGAAGCATACGCCACACACGCCGTCGGCAAGAGACTCTACGAGAACTTTTACAAGCCGTATGCCTTGAAACTTTGGGGAGTATCGCCAGCGGGTTTGTCGTTCGAGCCAGCGGTGAGTCGGGTCAAGAAATTCGAAGTGCGCACGGTCTGGAATGAAGTAAAGAAAAAAGCGACGGGGGCCGACGCCGCATACTCTTTCTACTATCCCGCGAGAGGCTTCGGCCAGATCGCGGAGAAGATACAGGAGCGGTTCATCGCAAATGGTGGCGAAATACTTTTTGAGAGCAGCGTCGAGAGGCTGGAGTTAAATGAAGATTCTGAGATTGAAGCAATCCACATCCGTATGGCGGGGGGAGAATCCCGTCGGGTGCGGTCTAAACTATTTATCTCCACCGCCCCGATTGACGTCTTGCATCGTTTAGTATGCTCCGCGCAGGGGAACAGCGAGAGCGACAATCTGGGCTTATCCTGGCGGTCGCTAAGAATTCTCTACCTCTTCACGCCGGATAAAATTCCTTCCGAGCATGAGACCTACTACTTCCCTGAGCCGGACGTGATTTTTGGCCGTGTTTCTGAACCCGCCAAGTATAGCCCGTTCCTGAACCAAGCTACTGAGAAAAGCGCCCTCGTGATAGAGATACCCTGCACCTTCGACGACGAGATTTGGAATATGGAAGACAATGTTATCGCGGCGCGCTGCATAAGCGATCTGCGCAAACTTAAAATCCTGAGCCTTGAGTCGCGCGGGGCAGCGGAACACTTCTCACACAAGATCAAGAATCTTTATCCTGTTTACGAGTTGGGATGGAAAGAGAATCTGAACAAAGCTCTACGGAGATTTAATCTCATCAAGAATCTATATTTCGTCGGGCGTCCCGCTCTCTTTCTCCATTGCAACGTTGACCATTGTATGGCGATGGCTCTGAAACTCGCGCGCTTTCTCTCGGCAGGAGACGGGGCTCGGGAGGATTGGGAGCGGTCTCTAAACGATGTCTTCGACCTTTCGCTTCACGACTAGATTTTCCTGAGGAGCGAAGCGCGGATGGCACTGGAATTCAAACTCAGCGATTTCGCTCACCCGGCGGCAATCATTAAGCTGCGCGCGACCTTTGAGAAAACCCAGTGGTTCACCACGGAGGAGCAGACGCTCTATCAAGAACGTCTGCTCCGACGAATCGTCGAGCATGCTTACCGCTACGTGCCGTATTATCGAGACCTCTTCGACAGTATCCATCTAAAGCCGGACGACATTCGACGGCTCTCCGACCTCAATAAAATCCCAATTCTCACCAAAGAGATCTTACATGCGCGGTTTAAGGGGCTAGAAGCGACGAACAGCCGCGCATTTCGCCCGCAAGTTCTTTGCACCAGCGGCACGACCGGGCGGAGCATCCAATTCCTCGTTGATAGACCTTCGAACGTTCTGGAGTTTGTGTATTACTGGCGGCATTGGAACTGGGCGGGCTATCGGCTCGGCGCGCCGTTCGCCGAGTTCTCCAGCGTCTTCTTTTTGCAGGGTGACGAAAAATCCCGGCTCGCGTCGCATCATCAAAGGTTGACCAGCAGGCTGCTGCTGAACAGCCTCACGATGTCACACGCTAGTGTCAGAGATTACGTCGGAGCGATCAGGAAATACCGTCCGCTCTTTCTTAAAGGTTTGCCGTCGGTGCTCTACTACTTCTCACTCTTCCTGCGGCGGCAGGGCGTTGCGGACATATCTTTCAAAGCGGTCTTCTCCACCGGCGAGACGCTCGTTCCGCGCTATCGCAAGCTAATCGAAGAGGCCTTCGGTTGTAAGGTTTACGACTCCTACGGCCACATGGAACGAACCGTCGCGATCTCGGAGTGCCCTCACGGCGGTCTCCACATCAATCGTGACTACGGCATCATGGAACTCATTCCGCAGACTGGCCTCAGGGCAGACCTTACCGGCAAAGGCCGCGATGGGGTGGCTCACAGCGCGAGCGTCATCGGGACTTCACTTTACAACTTCAGCATGCCACTCCTCCGTTACGAAGTCGGAGATACGGTCTCGGTTGACCCGGAGAAAAGGTGTGCGTGCGGGCGGCAATTTCCTCTCGTCAGCGCAGTAGAGGGGAGGCAAAGCGAAGTGCTCTTGACGCCGGAAGGAAAAGTGATTACCGCGGCGTTTCTGGTCTTCGAAGACGTGCCGGATATTTTGGAAGGACAAATCTTGCAGGAGTCGCCTGACCGTCTATATGTCAAAATCGTTCCCGCCCCGTCTTTCTCGAAGGCCAGCGAGGCGTTTTTAAAATCCCGCCTGCAAATGTTGGTCGGGACAGACGCGAAGATAACAGTAGAACGCTGCGATAGCTCGGAATTGCTTCGTGCGAGTTCAGGCAAAGTTTTAACGGTAGTATCAAATTACCCGGCGAGACAGGCTATTTAAACGCCTGAATGATGGCGTAGGTGCTCAAGTATTTGAGGGGCGTCAGATATTTGTTGACGAGTGAAAAATCGAATCTTCCTAAAGGCCGCAACAACCCATCGGTGCCCGTCTTCCAGAGGCAATACTTTATGCTTTCCCGCGTCAAACATTCCATGTAATGGAATTTAACCTCCGGGAACGCGCTTTCGATCAGTGCCAAATCTTCTCCGCTGAGTTCCCCCTCGTCGTCTGTCAACGGGCTGGGGTGGAAGGGAAGTTTCCCATGAATCCAGCGCATGGGTTTCAGCAGGCAGACAGGTTCTTCGGCGAGGAAGCGACCACCTTCCACTAAGGATTGATGGACTCGCTCTATGACCTTCGCTAGATTCATGTGGTGAAGCGCCCGCTTACAGACCACGACATCGAACTTCTCTTCGAACGACATCTCTTCGCAATCCATCACCACCGCGCAGAGATTTTTTTCAATGCCCATTTGCCGTGCCAGTTCATTGGTTTGCCCTGAGGCCACGTCGGAAATATCGACGCTGACAACTCGATTGTTGTTTTTCGCCAAAGACACGCCCACGGTGTCAACGCCGCCTCCTATTGTCAGAATCTTCTGGCCGCTGAACTTTCTCAAAAGATCGTTGAAGGCATCTTCGCTGTAGGAAGAATTGGTGAAGGATTGGCTCCATACGTATTTCTCGTGATTAAGTCCTTCAGCCCGATACGCTTCATTCCAGTATTGCTTCTCTCTGGTCGCTCGATCATTCATGCTTCAGTAGCCTCTCGTCACATAAGCATTCCTTCCCGCTGATTGGTGTACCACCTTTTAAATGTTTTGATGTCGAACCACTGAGCGTCGAAATGCTCCACGGCGAACCGCGCGTTGTTATCTTCCGCGACCGGCATTCCTTTGAGCAAAAATATTTTCCGCCGGGCCGCATGACTTTCCACCAATGTGGAGATGCCGGGTTTTGTAATAATGCTCGCGCACTCTCTAAGCAACGGCGCGAGTGTCGGTACGACGCCGTGAACCTGAATCTTCGCATTGTTCCCGAAGCCGTCTTGCAGCTTCTCGTAAGCTTTCGTATTCTCGGCGCACACGGCATGGATTCTTAAATCTGGCAAAGCACCAGACAGTTTCTCCACCGTCTCGACGATTGGACCCTGCCCCCAGAAGCCACAGACGAGCAAGACACTGTTGATGTCTGCCTGAACTTCCGAAATGTCCAGGTATTCCTGTCTGGCCGGGAGATTGATTTTGATGAACCGCACGTGTCGAGGCATCTCAAACCTGAGCGCGCTGCTCTCGACGGGAGACAGAAACCCATTCAACTGTTCCCAGAACTGATACTTCCATCCTAAATTTTTTCCATACTCGCCTAGTACTCCCCACACGGAAAAATCCAGTCGCTCCCGCCTTTTCACATTGGCAACCCAGAAGGCCGGGCGATGACTGACGCAGATTACCGTCTTGACGCCGAGAGTTTCGATCTTCTCGCGCAGGTTTCCCAGATCAGCTGTGTTGAATAGTTTCTCTCTGAGGTACTTGCGGTAGTAAAAAAGCGGGATTTTGTAAACGAGGTATAAAAGAAAAGGGAAGTTGTTCGATATGTATTTGTACCGTTCGAGGTCTTCCCTGACCACGTCAGGGGAAACGAACTCCTCGATTGGAACATGGTACACGGGATGCTTATCTTTCAATCGCTGCCGGATCGCTTCGCCGAGGGTGTACATGCCCCGCCCGACCACCGTGCTGACGATCAGGACGGGCGGCTCAAAGTGTTCGGATAAATCTTCGACCTCAAAGAATCTTCCGCTTGGCATCGTATAAGTAGAGAGCGTTGCACTTACTGCAAATGGGCAGCGGCCCCTCGCGACGCAACTCTCTGAATCTCGCGTACTCGGGAGAGTTCCAAACGTCCATGACGCTGCTGTCGTTTAAGTTGCCGAGGGTCAAATCAGGATAGAGCGCGCAGGGCGTGACCGCACCGTCAGGAGTGACATCCATGCGTAGCCATTGCTTATAGCAGAACGTGTTACCCGGCGGCACCTGCGGCGTATCCACATAGGTGTGAATATCTTCCGGTTCTTTGAGATAACAGGAAACCGGAATCGGCCATTTCTCGCCCTTGATTCTTTCGTACTGGCGTATAAATTCTTCTTGATCGAGGTCGTAAGGGAGGAGGTATCCCAAATGTGACGTGGGAGTAATCGCAAAATGCTTCTGCATGTAATCTTCGTATTCCCGGGCTTGTTCCTCCGAAACGAACCAGCATAGATTTAGTAGAATCCAATCCACGTCCAGCTTGATCATCTCGCGGCAGAACTCATACATGACGCCCACGTTTTCGGGTCTGATCGTGAACTGGATGCCAATATACGGAGGCTTCTTGAGCGACTTGAGCAGCTTAATGTTTCTTACGACCCGTTCATAGACGCCTTTACCCCTGAGTTGATCGTTCTCTTTTTTGAGTCCATCCAGAGACACCAAATAAGTCAGGTAAGGATTGTCGGCGCTGACATCTTTAAAGCGATGCAAGAGAGTGCCGTTGGTGCAGGTAACTGCGAAACAGCGTCTCTCTCTAAGTGTCTCGGCCAGTCTCTTGAAATTCGAGTAGAGCAAAGGCTCGCCGCCGATGAGAATGAAAGAGGGATGTTGTTTACCTAACTGGGAGAAGAGATTCTCGACCACGTTCCAAGAGAGTTCCTCCGTTATCGCTTCGGGCACTTCTTGTTTGCACCAACCCGCGTCTCCCCACTCGTAGCACATCGTGCATCTCAGGTCGCACTTGTACGTGAGGGTTAACTTATAAACCAGAGGTGCAGGCACCTGATCATCCTTCCCGACGTTCTCTTCGAGCCATTGATAACGGGAAAAGAACTTCAGTTTATTGACGATCAAATGTTCGACGTACCGGGGATGCCTCCACGCCAGTTTAGTGAGACCGCTGATTGAGGGAATCGTCATAAAAGTCCTCTCTGCTGATTGCGGGCGGCGTCAACCTGTCTGATGCATGTGGATGGCCTTACCAGACAGAACTCTTTGCTGTTTTCCATTGTCGGCAAGGTAAAGATTTTCCCGCGTCGGTAAAGAAGATGTTGGATTACCGCTGCATCCGCGCAATGAGTAACCGGAAAAAATATCGCCTTCGGCTAAGTCTTTGACTCGTCGAGTTCGTAGAGGTCGCAACATCTGCTGCAAGAAGGAAAGAGACCATCCTCGCTTAACGACTTCCTGAACTTTCTCATTCCAGAGTCGTTCCATATCTCCGTGAACTTCTGCTCTCTGACGTTCCCCATCTTGGCCTCTGGAAACCAGGGACAACCGACCACGTCGCCGTTCGGCATCACGACGGCGCGTTTCCAGGGCACGTGACATATCTTCTCTCCGAAAACCGACTCCGGGGATTTGAAGTACAAGTCATAATCAAATCCTGTCACCTCATGCTTCGGGTATCTTTTGAACTTAAAAGTCCAGGCTTTCTCCCTAACTAACTTTTCCTGCTTCGCTAAGGACTGCGAATTTATCGCGGACACATCCCGAAGAAATCCATTCCAGAGCTTGGGCGTGACCCCGAAGGTCTCCGCAAACCTTGCTTTTGTTCTCTCTAATAATTCCGGGGTCGTGAACATTCCCAATTGAATCTTAAAATAATCAACTTCTAACCCATCCACGACCTCCGCGGTTTCCAGAATGTAATCGCTGTTCTCAATGGTTACGGTGGTGCACACTTCAATAATGGGGAAGGCACTTTTCAGCTTTTTCTTTGCGCTAACCAGAAGGTTTATTCCGCGTATGATCCGATTATAGACATCATTTCCTTTGCGAATTTGATTGTTGATTCTCTCCGGCCCATCGAGGCTGGCGATGTAGTAGTCCAGCCCTGACTTGACGAGAGAGTCCGCTAGTTCTTCGGTCAACAGCGTCGTGTTGCTGTTTAATGCGGTCAATAAATTTCGGTCGGAAGCGAACTCGATTATTCTTGGAATATCTTTTCGGAGCAGTGGCTCGCCCCCGAAAAAGTATAGATAGGGTTTCCAACCACTTATCTCTTCAATCAGGTTTTCCCACTGCTCTGTCGCCATCTCGTCTTTTAAGACTTTACTCTCAACCTCCTTATAACTTCCCTGATCTCCCCATTCCCAGCACTGAACACATCGAAGGTTACACATATTGTTAATCTGTATGGTCATCAAAGGAGGTAACGACGAAGCAAAATGTTCTTGCCGGAATCCCTTCGCGGAAGAGAATTTTGTGGTGTATGCCATCTTTAAAAGAGACCCTATTTTATAGGGCTCACGTAAGAGGTAATGCCTGAGTCTCTCAAATTCTTTTTGCATGGCGCGCCTTCTTCCGGGAATTTTTCACCCTGTTGGCATCCGCAAACAATGACCGGAACACAGGCACAGCTACGGATGAAAATGGTTTTAGGCTATGGAATGTTTCTCGGAAGGGGTTCATGCTTAAGGTTCCCCGCAGGAATCCGGTTAAAGTGTGAAGAGTCGGTAGTCGCCCGTAATCGCTCGTGATCGATTGTAAGTAACCGGAGGTATACTCCTTAGCAGGCACTCCGTCAATGTTTATTCATCGCGGAGAGCGACTAAATCAGGCACGAAACGGAATCAATCAAGTGTGTCGGATAGTGCGGATGCTGCTGCTTGCGCAGTTGCCGCGGCAGTGTTGCGAAAATTATTTCAGAGCGCAGAGTGTTACCGGCGGCTCTTTCTCAGGCGGCGATCTGAAAGGGCGAAGCGACGAACTTCGTCTGCCCTCGCGCGTCATTCCCGGCTAATCTTTTAACTTGGCCTTACCTCATCATGTTCACCGCTTCAATGCCTTCCAGTGTTCGTTCCGCCGCGTGAAAACTCTTGAAGCATTGTGAGGCGCGCACCTCTTTTTTGATGAAGCGGTGATCCTGTTCGATAATATTGTTGAGGTATTTCACACGCCTCAAATGACAATCCGAAGGTAGTGTCTGGTCAATTTGCGATGTGGTAAACGCCTCCGGATAAGCGGCATTCTTATCTACAGAGATGGAGAACGGGAGTCTGCAATGCTCGGCTCTCATCATCTTCTTAAAGAATCGTTTTGCTGCGGAAGCGTCGCGTTTCGCACTGAGCATGAACTCGATGGTTTGTCCTTTGAGGTCGAGGCAGTGAACCACTAAGCCGCGGTGATATAGGCGGTGCCCCGATGTAGGCCGGAACGTCGCGCCACGCGAGTCTGCCCTGCGAAGCGTTGGCGCGTTACTGCCAAGCAGGAGAGTGCCCGTGCCGCCCGGCAATGGGCTCGCAGCATCGCACTACATCGAGGGAGGTGCATCGCGGCAGTTGCACTGGCGCGGAAACTGTCGGGCATCCTTTACGCGATGTGGCTGACGGGACTTCATTCAGGGGCGAGCAGCGCGCGCGCGAACGAGGCACTTCCTGCGCGGGAACCAGCAGGGGTTCTGTGTAAGACACAGTCAGAAAGTGAATAGGCGGAGCATCAAAAGTAAGCGCCGCAGCGGGTGCGAATCCAGACGCCTTCCCCGTAGTCGTAGCTTCAACGAGTTGGATTATTATTGGCGACGTGTCACATAATTGCCCCATTTCGCCCTACCGTAATAGGACAAACGGGCAAATATCCGCTCTGTGGTGAACTCGCCTCACGGGTTCAGCCATGTAAATCTCTATGCAAAACAAACTTTTTGATCACTGAGTAACCTGGCACGGGCGTTGCAATCAACAATACTGGTGGGCTTGTTGCCCATCTCGAAGTCGGTTCAATCCTACCTGTTCTATTCCGACGATGAAGTTCAGCGGTAAGGATACTTCGCAACAGGTTATAAGTTGTGGAAGCCGGATGTCGGTGCGTCATTCCGTCCTCGGCGATCATGCAGCTGATCCTACCCCCCGAATCTCACCAACACTATCTACTCAGTAAGGAGAAACCATTAAAATGAATTTCCAGACTCCGGCTCGCTTTCTCGTTATTCTCGCGGCAATCCTCGTCTCGGCCGGTCAGGCATGGGCGCAGGGTACCTGCTCCAATTGTTCGACGGTCGGCTCTAACCTCACCCTCTCGGCGACGGCCGAAACGGCGGTGACGTTGACGATTGCCACCGGTTCCGGCGGCGCATCCGTGATGGACGACGGATCGGGAGCCTTCAGCGTCTCTTTCGGCAACGTCAATGGCCTCGGAATCGGCACTACCAGCGCTGGCGTGAACGTCAGCACATCGGGGAGCGGCGCAACCTACACGACGCCGATCACCGTCACGCCTACCTTCTCGGGATTTACCGGAACCACGGCAACCGTCAAGGTCTATCAGGATTCCGGTACATCCTCCGATAGCCAGACGGCAGCGCGAGAAGGTAGCTCGGCGGTCAACGCCGTCTCTGTTCCCTCGGTGGCAGGCTCGGCGAACACAGTCAGCGCCTCGGCCGCCAGCGATTCAGGCATTACACGTCATGTCGGCGTCTTTGTCAGCAATGCCAACGGCGGCGGCAAGGTGGTTGGCTCGCTCGCTCCGAAATTCATCTACACCGTCACAGTCAACTAAAGCCGTGCCGGGAGGGGGCCCCTCACCTCCCTCCCGGCACTCACACTCAACCGAACACCCCTCGATAACGACCGTAAGAATCCACATGATCACCCGGCAAAGACTCCTGAACCTGCTCGCCCTGCTCTGCCTGGCGCTCATCATCGTCCACGGCGGGGCGCGTGCATCTGCACAATCACTCGGCATCTCGCCAGCCTTCGTAGATGCGAAGGTCAAGAGCGGCGCAACCTACATCAAGGACTACACGATCACGAATAATTCCGGTGTGCGATTGCGCGTCCGTTGCTCCACAGGCGACTACTGGTACGACGAGCAGACGAACGCCCGCGTAGACGGTAGACCCGGCACGTTCCCACATTCTGCTTCTTCATGGGTGCAGTTCTCGCCGGCCGAGCTTATCGTCGAACCGCACGGCGCAGCCGTGATGAAGGCTGTCATCAGCGTCCCGCAGGCGGCGAGCGGAGGCTTCTATACTCTCCCGATCTTCGACATACAGGCGGCCGACAGTTCCGGCGGAGCGACCCGTGAAGGTACGGCATCGGCTTCCATGTCCGTAAACTTTCGCGGCCTTTTGATGCTCAGCACAATCGGCAACTCCGAATACAACGTCGAGATCATGAGTGGCCATGTTGCATCGCCAACCCCCGCCGCGCCGCTCAAGATTTTGCTCAACGTGCGCAACCGCAGCACGGCGCATGTGAACCTGCGCGGGCAGTTCGCTGTCCTGAACGCGACGGGCGGCTTTGCCGGTCGCGGCAAAATTGACGAGCAGCGATTCATGCCGGGGCAACGCAACGAACTCGGAGCCGCATGGGCTAATGATCTTGCGCCGGGTCGCTATACCGCCATCGTGACGCTGACATACGAACGCGCGGGGTTGGAACCCGCCTCACTGGCCTATGAAATGACTTTCGAGGTCAAGTAGGGTGAGGGGGAGACGTACAGTTCGCCTGTTGACGCACGCGCTCCAATCTCATTGCGTCCGTCCATGAAACACGCGAGATCAAAACTTCCCTGTACCCGGAACACCTCAACGCCGAAGCGAGTGCGGTCACGTCTTCAAGCTTACTGCGTGTTCTTACTCGTCTTGGTGCTTGCCGCCCACTGGCTGCCAACGGAGGGAAGTGCAACGCTCGCTCCGGGCGGACAATCCGAGGCACTCGGACGGCATAGTTACGCTTTGCGCGTAGTGCTCTTCGTGCGCGGTTCACGCGCGGTTCCCTTCGACGCCACCGTGAACGGCGTCACCGTCGTCAATCCTGAGTTCGTGATGGCGCAGGTAAGTGGCGACCGTACTGTTATCTTTAACGGCATCGCCGTGGGCGAGGCGTTGGTCTTTGTCACAGGCGCAAGCGGGACGCGCCGCACGGTGGTCGTCGAGGTACGAAGCCCTCCCACCCCTACACTCGCAGAAGTCCGCGCGCGCGCAGATCGTCGCCGTCGCGAGACGACCCGCCCCACGGGCACATACATGCTCTCCTTTTCGCCCTCCCTGGACGGTGGGCTTGCGCTACTGCGACAGACTTTTGACTTCACGCGCAAGCTTGCGAGTAACCGTGCGCTTCGCGTTACCGCCGACGTGTTCAGGTTCTTCGGGCAGGGCGAGCGCGCGCTCACACAGCCAGCCGCCACACTCGGCCTCGACCGCGTGTCGCTCGGCACGGACTCGGCGAACTGGCGTTTCGACCTGCTCGACAGCGAGTTGAACGTTTCGCCCCTCAGCTTCAACGGCTATACAATGCGCGGCCTGCACCTTGCTTCGTCCGAAGCCTCGCCCCGGCGCGGTCTCGAACTCTTCGCAGGCATGGCGCGCCCCGCGCTCACGCTCTTCAACAACTCGGAGGGTTATCTCGGCGGGGCAATGCTGCCGCTCTCAAGCGGGGCGACATGGCGCGTGCGCGCGGGATTTCTGGCCGTTGCGCCGCGTCGGCAAACAGATCAGACCGCGCGTGCGGGCGAAGCGGAAGGCGGCCTCGTCTGGCATGCGGACGCGCGGTTCACGCCGGACGCGCGCACGACCGTCGAGGGTGAAGCCGCTTACGCCCGCAACGGCTTTTCATGGCGCGCCCGCACCGAACTGCGGCGCGGCGATTTTAACTTTTATGCCGAGACGCTGCGCTTCGACCGCCGTTCGCCCCTTGCTGCACTTGGCGCGCAGGCGGGTGGGCGCAGGATGGATGCCTTCGCAGTCGCATGGAATCCTCATTCGCGCATCTCTGCGAACTTCAGTTACAACCGCGCCGCCAATCGTTTCGTCTCACGGGCGCAGACCGTGACGCTCGACAACTCGGCGCTCTCCACCGGGCTTAATCTTCAACTCACGGCAGGCTCGCGCTTGAGTCTGCGCTACTCCGGGCAGGAGGTCGAAACCGGCGTGGGAATAACGTCGCTCCTGCGGCTGGATAGTCGTAATTTTGCCGCCACTTA